>JAEEGK010000939.1_pt1 | contig 72954 bp, 64 predicted proteins | sample 8958771 | NCBI WGS metagenome assembly JAEEGK01 (sample SAMN16246547, study PRJNA631951) | gut metagenome | biome: gut microbiome; feature: rumen; material: SC-attached | host: Bos | place: Iran: Karaj | collected 2018-10
CCGTAGCCGAGATAACCAAGGAAATGGATGTTGTAAACGGAGCATCCACGGAGAACGGTGAGGGCGTATCCAACATCGTACAGATGAACGAGCAGACCGATTCCGTATCCGGAAATATCGAGAAGATCGCAGAGGCAAATAAGGCCAATGTCGAGAATCTTGAGAAGATAGTAAATCAGTTCTAATGTGACAGTGGGGACGGTGAGTCAGAAAGAACCGTCCCCACTGACTCCTACTTAAACCTAAACCCTATGCCGTAGACGGCTTCGATGTGGTCGATCCCGTCTGCGGCTTCTAATTTTTTACGGATATTGCTGATATGCTGCTTAAGGGATCTTTCGGTGCAATCGGGAGTTGAATCCGCGATGCGGTCCAAAATGGTATTTCTGCCAAGAGGACGCTCTGCGTTGATCATGAGGATATTGAGTATTGCGGCTTCGGTCCTTGTAAGAGGGATCTCTTCTCCGGAGATGCTTGCGATCATAAGATCCGTATCGAGGGATACTCCGCAGGCTTCCGTGATGTTTTCTTTTGCGGGAGCTTTGGAGGCGGAGCCTGTCTGAAGCTTGGACATTCTGAGCGCTACGGCAATCCTTGCGATCAGCTCTGAGATCACAAAGGGCTTGGTTATATAATCCGCAGCTCCTTCGTAGAGCAGCTTTACTTTTCCTTCTATATCGGTCTTGGCACTGAGTATGATCACCGGAATTCCGCAAGTCTTAGCCAGAACTTCTTCACCCGTAAGACCGGGAAGCATGAGATCCAGTAGGATCAGATCCGGTTTTTCTTTTTCCATGACCATAAGAGCCTCGGTGCCGGAATAGGCACGAAGCGCACTGTAGCCCTCGGATTCCAGGGCTTCCTGAACCATGTTACCGATGGTCACGTCGTCATCGACTATCAGAATTTTAGAAGTATTATTCATGTTTATATCCTTTGCGAGGAGTCACGACTGACAATTCTACCATATTCTGATAAAATGGCAAAAGATTATGGAAAACAGATTATTCGATAAAACAGAAACGGGATTTTACAAAAACGTCTTTACTCTTGCGCTTCCCATAGCACTTCAAAGTCTTATCACCGTCGGGGTCAATATGCTTGATACCATAATGGTGGGTTCACTTCCGGGAAACGCTTTATTTTCAACAAATCTGGCAAATTCTTTTATCTCCATTTATCAGATACTGTGCATGGGCCTGGGAATGGGCGCTTCCGTCCTGGTGTCCAGATACTACGGTATGAAAGAAAACGGCACAGAGCCTGAAAAAGCAGAACATGCCTTAAGACAGACGGTGTGCCTGATGCTGAGGCTTACTGTTTTCCTTGCGACTCTTTTCGCACTGGCAACCGCGTTCATTCCGGATTACATCATGAGAACCTACACGGATCTGGACGATGTCATAGGGCTGGGATGCATGTATTTTAAGTGGTCGGTTCCCACGTATTTTTTTGTGGGATTATCCCTTACTGTCACCATCGCATTAAGAAGCGTGCGTCAGGTCAAACTCCCCTTCCTTGTTTCGATCGGTGCTTTTTCAATCAACCTCTGCGCCAACTATATATTCATCTTCGGTAAATTCGGAGCACCACGTATGGAGGTTGCGGGTGCAGCTCTCGGTACTCTCATCGCCAGAATATTTGAGGCATCCATGATCGTGGGATACCTTCTTTTCGCCGATAAAAAGATCGGTTTCAGGGTAAGTCATCTCCTCATGGAAACGAGATCAATCATCGGGGAATACATCAGGATCAGCATCCCCGTCCTTATCAGTGACGGAATACTTGCCATCGGAAATAACACAGTGACCATGGTCATCGGAAATCTGGGACCCGTCATCGGATCCGCCAATTCCATCACCGGTCCCACCCAGCAGCTCTCAACCGTTGTGGTTCAGGGCGTATGTCAGGCCGGTGCCATCGTCACGGGTCAGACTCTGGGCACCGGCCAAAAAGAAAAAACCATGAAGCAGGGTTTTCTTTTCTTCGGATTGGGCCTGGGTTTGGGACTGCTTTCGGCACTTTTTATCCTGCTTGTTAAGCATCCGGTTATAGCCATGTACACGGGAGTTGAGGAGGAAGCCAGGATAGTTGCTAACGATCTGATGATCGCGATCTCGCTTATCATTGTTTTCCAGGCCACCAATTCGATAATGACAAAGGGCGTACTTCGCGGCGGCGGTGATACAAAGATGCTGATGCTGGCCGACAACATCTTCCTGTGGACCATCGCGATCCCTCTAGGGTATCTTGCGGGTTACGTATTCCACCTGCCCGCATTTTGGATTTACATATTGCTTAAGTCGGATCAGATCGTCAAAACTTTCTGGGCGTTCCTTCGCTTAAGGAGCGGAAAGTGGATCAAGAAGATTTCTACCGGCAGGTGATGAGGGAGTCAGTGGGGCCTGTTAAACATATGAACGAGAAGATAAGCAGGAAAATTTCATTACTGAGTTTGATGTATGTCGGTATCATCGTTTTGTTCCACTCGGAATTCAGGTACAGATACCCTGTTATCGACGACCTCACAACCGCTGCTAATGCATTCTTTTTCAGCGTGTCCGCTTTCTTTTTTTACGGAAGTACAAAAGGCGTTTTGAGCAAATTAAAAAAGAGGTGCCTGACCCTTGTTCTTCCTTTTTTGCTCTGGAATCTGATCTATCTTTTTGTCAGACTCTTTCAGGGCAGAATCTACCCTTACAACATTCTGGAAACATTTACCATCAATCCTCTGTGCATGCCTTCATGGTATTTGCTTTCGCTGTTTATAATGCTGCTGCCCGCGTTCCCCATTACAAAACTCCTTGCAAAACAATACGGAGCAACGGTTCTTATTGTCATCGGCGCTCTGATTTCTTTTTTGGGATATGCATTTTTCCCCGTATATATCCTCAAGATTCCCTTTGCAGGGGCTTATCTGGTGAGGATCTGCGAGTATGTGCTTCCATATTGCATCGGTGCCGCGATTGGCTCGCATCATGAGAAAAAAATAGCCGTCGGAGTTAAGAATGTGATCGCAGGCCTGATCCTGACTGCAGTGATACTGGTTCTTTTGAGGATGAATCTTGCATCGTTTGTTATTTGGATGCTGCGCATTCTTCTTCCTTTTGCAATCTGGGAAGCCGTTCCGGAGTCTGTATTCGCGGGAGAAGGCTTTATCGGATTGATCACCGGCCCCGCATTTTTCCTAAACATGAGCCATCTTTTACTTTTGTACATTGCGGATTTTCTGACTTCGCGCCTTACTTTACGCAATGCAAATTTTCTTGAACTCATCAGGGTTTTTCTTGCCTGTGCGACGTCTTATATTCTTTTCTATGTCATGAAAAAAATCTGTCCCAAGGTTCTGAAGGTACTCAGCGGAAACAGAGTGTGAAAGTGTGACCGGCTTTCTGCGAACAAATGTTCGAAAAATCATAGACATCCCTTGCCTGCGATGGTATAATTACCATGTTTGCGGGAGGACGGTATGCACTTTGTAGATGCCAAGGGATTGCTCAGCGGAAGCGGCGAGCACTTCGGAATGAACATATATCGCGGCTGCTTACACGGCTGCATTTATTGCGACAGCAGGAGCAAATGCTATCAGTTCACTCACCCCTTTGAAGACATCGAAGTCAAGCAGAATGCTCCCGAACTTCTTGAGGCAGCTCTTCGGTCGAAAAGAAAGAAGGCTATGATCGGTACAGGTTCAATGACCGATCCTTACATGCCCTGCGAGGAAAAGCTCTGTCTTATGAGAAGGTGCCTGGAGATTATATCGAGGTACGAATTCGGAGTTTCTCCTCTGACCAAATCGGATATGATCCTCAGGGATATCGATCTTCTTGACGAGATCAACCGGAAGGCAAAAACTGTCGTGCAGATGACGCTCACGACTTATGACGATGATCTGTGCAAGATCCTTGAACCTAACGTCTGCAACACCAAGAGGCGTATCGAGGTTCTTGAGAAGTTTAGGGAACGCGGAATCCCGACAGTCGTGTGGCTTACTCCGATCTGTCCTTATATTAATGATACTCCGGAAAATATAACCGCGATCCTTGAAGAATGTGCAAGGGTCGGAGTTAAGGGAGTGATCTGTTTTGACATGGGGCTTACGCTCCGCGAGGGAGACAGGGAGTATTACTACGCCGCACTGGATAAGCATTTCCCGGGAGTTAAGGAAAAGTACATCGCCCGCTACGGCAACGCCTACGAGGTCCCGTCACCGAATTCGAGGGAACTGATGAATCTTTTCAGAAAGATCTGTAAAAAGCACGGAATGCTTTACAGACCCGAAGAATGCTTCGGGTACATTGAAGAATTTCCCGATAAATACGAACAAATGAGTTTTTTCTGATATGGATTTCAAATTACATTCCGAATACAAACCAACAGGAGATCAGCCCCAGGCCATAGATGAACTTGTGGAGGGATTCAAAGCCGGTAATCAGTTCCAGACGCTTCTCGGCGTTACGGGTTCCGGTAAGACCTTCACCATGGCCAATGTTATCGCACGCCTTAATAAGCCCACGCTGATCATCTCCCATAACAAGACCCTTGCGGGCCAGCTCTACGGCGAAATGAAGGAATTCTTCCCCGAAAACGCCGTTGAATATTTCGTATCCTATTATGACTACTATCAGCCCGAGGCCTATGTTCCCCAGTCCGATACTTATATTGCCAAGGACTCTTCAATAAACGATGAGATCGATAAACTCAGACTTTCAGCCACCGCATCCCTTGCGGAGCGTAAGGATGTCATCGTAGTGGCTTCGGTTTCATGTATCTACGGTCTGGGTTCACCGGACGAATATAAGGGCATGATCCTTTCGCTCAGACCCGGTCAGACCATCGACAGGGATGAAGTGGCGAAAACCATGATCGCCATGCAATACGAGCGCAATGACCTGGAAAAGAAACCGGGGCTCTTTCGCATAAACGGCGATATTCTTGAATACTACCCGGCCCAGGGCGGAGACTATCTCATCAGGATCGAATGGTTCGGAGATGAGATAGACAGGATCCTTGAGGTGGATCCCGTTAATGCCAAGCCCGTTGCACAGCTTGAGCACATCGCTGTTTTCCCCGCATCACATTATGTTGTAAGCCGTGACGCTCTTTTAAAAGGATGCGACGCTATAGAGGAAGAGTTAAAAGAAAGGATCAAATACTTCAAGGGCGAAGATCGTCTCATTGAGGCACAGCGTATTTCCGAAAGAACCGGATTCGATCTTGAGATGCTCAGGGAGACCGGATTTTGCTCAGGGATAGAGAATTATTCCAGACACCTGAACAATCTTCCCGCAGGAGCACCTCCTCTTACACTGATGGACTTCTTCCCCGATGATTTCCTGATCATCATCGACGAGTCCCACATGACAATACCCCAGATAAGAGCAATGTATGCCGGAGACAGATCCCGTAAAACAACCCTCGTGGACTACGGCTTCAGACTTCCGTCGGCTCTTGATAACAGACCGCTTAATTTCGAAGAATTCGAATCTCATATAGATCAGATGCTCTTTGTTTCCGCGACTCCTTCGGATTACGAGGCGGAGCATGAACTGTTAAGAGCTCAGCAGGTCATCCGTCCCACCGGACTTCTCGATCCTAAGGTTGATGTGCGTCCTACTTTCGGACAGATCGACGATCTGATATCCGAGATCCGTAAAGAAGTGGCCGGAGGGCACAAGGTTCTTGTTACAACGCTTACCAAGAAGATGGCCGAAGACCTCACGGATTACCTGAAAGAAGCGGATATCAGGGTCAACTACATGCACTCGGATATCAAGGCTTTGGAAAGGACCAAGATCATCCGCGATATGAGAACCGGTGTCTTTGATGTCCTCGTAGGAATAAACCTTTTGAGAGAAGGCCTGGATATCCCTGAGATCACGCTTGTCGCCATCATCGATGCTGACAAGGAGGGATTCCTTCGTTCGGAAACTTCCCTTATTCAGACCATCGGACGAGCTGCGAGAAACTCCGAAGGCCATGTAATAATGTATGCCGATACCATAACCCGCTCCATGCAGGCTGCCATTGATGAGACCAACCGAAGGCGCGAGATACAGATGGCGTACAATGAGGCTCACGGCATTACGCCCAAGACCATCGAAAAGGCTGTCCGCGACCTTATCAGCATTACGAAAAAAGTGGAAGCAGATGACATAAAGTGGAAGAAGGATCCCGAATCCATGTCAAAAAAAGAACTCAAAGAGCTTATTCAGCAGACGGAAAGTGCAATGCGAAAAGCCGCTGCGGAACTGGATTTCGAAAAGGCTGCGCTGCTTCGTGACGAACTGTTTGAACTTAAAACTAATTTAGGGTGACGCGGGGACGTTTCACCCCGAGAAAGGTATTATAATGGCTGTAAAGATGCTGCCCAAGAACAAGATCGTTGTTCGCGGTGCAAAAGAAAACAATCTGAAAGACTTGTCTGTAGAGATTCCACGCGATGCACTAGTTGTAATGACAGGTGTATCGGGTTCGGGAAAATCCTCACTTGCTTTTGATACCATATATGCGGAAGGTCAGAGACGTTACATGGAGTCTCTTTCTTCCTATGCGAGAATGTTCCTGGGGCAGATGGAAAAGCCCGACGTTGAATCAATCGAAGGACTTTCTCCCGCAATCTCCATCGACCAGAAATCAACCAATAAGAATCCCAGATCCACTGTGGGAACCGTTACGGAGATCTATGACTATTTCAGACTTCTCTATGCGAGAGTGGGTATCCCTCATTGCCCCGAGTGCGGAAGAGTGATCGAGCGTCAGACCGTAGACCAGATCGTGGACCGTATCATGGAACTTCCCGAAGGAACCAAGATCATGCTGATGGCTCCCGTTGTCAGAGGCAGAAAAGGAAGACATGAGAAGGTTATAGAGTCTGCGAGAAAATCCGGTTACGGAAGAGTAAGGGTCGACGGTATCATGTATGACCTTTCCGAAGATATCACTCTCGAGAAAAACGATAAGCACAATATTGATATAGTAGTTGACAGACTTGTCATAAAAGACGGTATTCAGAGAAGACTTACCGATTCGGCTGAGAATGTACTTCGTATCGCTGACGGACTTCTTAACGTTGATGTAATGGCAGGAGAGACTCTCTCTTTCAGTACATCATATGCCTGTCCTTATTGCGGAGTCAGCATATCGGAAGTTGAGCCCAGAAGTTTTTCTTTCAACAATCCCTTCGGTGCCTGCCCGGTATGCGCAGGTCTCGGATATAAAATGGAATTTGATGCGGAGCTCATGATCCCCGATACTTCCCTTTCGATCAATGACGGTGCCATCATCGTAACGGGATGGCAGTCCTGCAATCAGGAGGGAAGCTTTACCAATGCGCTTCTTCAGGCGCTTTGCAAGAAATTCAAATTCAGTCTTGATACACCTTTTGAAGATTATCCGGATAAGATCAAAGATATTCTTTTGAAAGGAACCGATGTGAGCGTGGACGTTCATTATGTGGGCCAGCGCGGATCGGGAGTTTATCCCACCGTATTCGAAGGCCTTGTCAAAAATGTTGAGCGCAGGTACAGAGAGACCTTCTCAGAGACAATGAAAGCAGAGTACGAAGCCTTCATGCGCATCACACCCTGCTCGGAGTGCGGCGGCAAGAGACTTAAGAAGGAATCCCTTGCGGTAACTGTTGGCGATAAGAATATCTATGAGATGACCACACTTTCCATACTGGATCTGAAGGCATTTCTGGAAGGACTTGATCTTACAAAACAGCAGGCCATCATCGGTGAGAGAATATTAAAAGAGATCAGGAACCGCGTAGGTTTCCTGGTTGACGTAGGTCTTGATTACCTTTCGCTTTCAAGAGCCACGGCAACATTATCCGGCGGTGAAGCCCAGCGTATAAGACTTGCAACCCAGATCGGCTCCGGCCTGGTAGGCGTGTGTTACATTCTTGATGAGCCAAGTATAGGACTGCATCAGAGAGATAACGATAAACTTCTTGCGACTCTCAAGCATTTGAGAGACCTCGGAAATACGCTTCTTGTAGTTGAGCATGATGAGGATACCATGCTTGCCGCAGATTACATCGTAGACATCGGACCCGGTGCTGGTTCTCACGGAGGTGAGGTTGTTGCGGTTGGAACCGCTGAGGAGATAATGAAGGTTCCCGAGTCCGTGACGGGGCAGTATCTGTCAGGCAAACTGGCAATTCCCGTTCCCACAGTCCGCAGAAAGCCTGCAGGCTGGATCACTGTAAAGGGAGCATCGGAAAACAATCTTAAAGGTATCGATGTAAAGTTTCCTCTGGGAGTATTTACCTGTGTCACCGGTGTGTCGGGATCGGGTAAATCATCGCTTGTAAATGAGATCCTGTACAAATATCTTGCGAGAAAACTGAACCGTGCTCATACCATCCCCGGAAAATGCAAGAGCATTGCCGGTGTGGAGAAACTAGATAAAGTAATATGCATTGACCAGAGCCCTATCGGCAGAACTCCCAGGTCGAATCCCGCTACTTATACCGGCGTATTCGATATGATAAGAGATCTCTTTGCATCAACGGAAGATGCGAGAAGTATGGGCTATGCCAAAGGAAGGTTTTCTTTTAACGTAAAAGGAGGACGCTGCGAAGCCTGCTCCGGTGACGGTATCATCAAGATCGAGATGCACTTCCTTCCCGATGTTTATGTACCCTGCGAAGTCTGCGGCGGTAAGCGTTACAACAGGGAAACTCTTGAGGTTAAATACAAGGGAAAGAGCATTTTCGATGTTCTTGATATGAGAGTCGAGGAGGCGCTTAAGTTCTTCGAAAACATTCCTTCCATCAGAAATAAGATCCAGACTCTTTATGATGTGGGCCTCGGATATATCAAGCTGGGACAGCCTTCCACGGAGCTTTCCGGTGGTGAGGCACAGCGTATCAAACTTGCAACCGAGCTTTCAAAGCGCGCGACCGGTAAGACTATTTACATCCTGGATGAGCCCACAACGGGACTGCATTTTGCCGATGTGCACAAGCTGGTTGAGATTCTTGCAAGGCTTTCGGACGGCGGAAATACCGTGGTTGTCATAGAGCACAATCTGGATGTCATCAAGTGTGCGGATTACATAATCGATATGGGACCCGAGGGCGGCGACAGAGGTGGTACGGTCATCGCAGAGGGAACACCTGAGGAGATCGTGAAAGTCAAGGCATCGTACACCGGCAAATACGTTAAGCAGATGCTGGACAGAGCGGCGGAAAGAGAGAAGGCTCTCGCTAAGGCACCCGCGTTGAAAGGCGCAAAAAAGAAAAAATAGCTGACTGAGGGGACGTCTTCCACTGCCGGTTTGCTTCCGGGCAGTGTGGTACGTCCCCATTGCAGTATCAAAATGTTATAATCTCTTTTGAGGGAAAAATATGACTTTTGAATTACTTGTCTCATGTGTGAAGAAAGACGCACGTGATCTTGCTGAAAAAATGAATATTGAGTCGGATGCGGTAATCGTTTCCCAGCTTGAAGAAGAATCTTCTCAGGAGGAGTTTGAGTTTAACGGAAACAGGATCAAGTATTTCAGATCCCGCTCGAAGGGTGTCGGGATCAACAGAAATACATGCATCGAACTTTCAAGTGCCGACATTATTCTTTTTGCGGACGAAGACATCGTATATGACAAGGGTTATGCCGAAACGGTTCTGAAAGAGTTTGAGGATCATCCGGAAGCAGATATGATCCTGTTCAATGTCAGGGTCTGCGATGAGAGAAGGACATACTGGAACGAAAGTCTCAAACCCGTCAAATGGTATAACTACGGCAGATATCCCGCATACAGCATCGCTGCCAGGTCTGCGAAAATAAAGAATGAAGGTTTGAAATTCAGTCTTCTTTTCGGAGGCGGAGCCAGGTTTTCCAACGGAGAAGATTCTCTTTTCCTGAAAAACTGTATGGATAAAGGGTTGAAAATATTGTCGACTCCCGCAGTTTTGGGTGAGGAGGTTCCCAGGCCCTCCACCTGGTTTAACGGATATAACGACAAGCTCTTTTATGACAGAGGGGTTTTGTATCATTACTTATACGGAAGGTGGGCAAAGCTCTGGGGTCTGCGCTGGCTGTTAAAGATGCGTAGAGAGTATGAGAAGGATTATTCCTTTGACAGGGCTCGTAAGATGCTTTTTATGGGCATCAAAGAACGAGGCGTTACCGAATCAGGCAGGAACAGAAGATTTGATTGATGAAAATGGGGACGGTTCTCTTTGGGCGGTGGTTTACAGCCCAAAGAGAACCGTCCCCACATGTTTGTGGCAATGCTTGCTTCCGAGGCCACATGTGCTATAATCGTAGGGCAATTTAACAAAGAAGGGTATGTGGTGCCGAAGAAGCCGATTTGCTTCCGAGGTTAAAAGGGAAACAGGTTTAAGGCCTGTGCGAACTCGTCACCGTAAATACCGAGCAGCTTTCACATAAGTCACTGGGAAACCGGGAAGGCAAAAAGCAGCGTGAGCGTATTCTTTTTACGGATATGCTCGAAGGTATGAGCCGGGAAACCTGCCATGTATAACGATACAGGATATTCATCCGGATCACGAGTAATTGATCGTATCACGTAAGCAGGGTAATGCCCTGTCTTTTGTGTGCGCCCGTTACTCATTCTTTTATGGAATGAGTATTTTTATTGCCTTCTTTGGATAGATTAGGAGGAGTAAAAATGAAAAAGAAGTTGTTAACCGTTGTTTTGGCAGCATCAGTGACTGCCATGATGCTTGTAGGATGCGGAAATACCGCAGAGGCACCCGTATCTGAGGAGCCCGAACAGTCTGCCGAACCTTCAGAACCTGCAGAGCCCGAGGAGGAGCCTCCCGTACTCAGCGATGAAGAACTTGCTCAGGAAGTTGCCGATCTTATTGATTCCATCTATGTTCAGGAATGGACCGAAGAGACCGATGAGCTCTGTGCTCAGGCTAAGGCTGCATGGGATGCTCTTACCGATGCCCAGAAGGAACTTGTAGAAGGTGAATTTGCAGATCCCGATTATTTCGGAAGAGACACAGGCGATGCTTCCAAGGACGATCCTTTGAACGCTGACGGTATAGGTGAAAATGAGATTCTTGTAGTATCTTTCGGAACTTCATTTAATGAAAGCCGTTCCGAGGATATCGCAGGAGTTGAGAGAGCTATTGCCGATGCTAATCCCGACTGGTCGGTTAGAAGAGCGTTCACTGCTCAGATCATTATCAATCATATCCTCGCAAGAGACGGTGAGAAGATCGATAACGTTCAGCAGGCTCTTCAGAGAGCAGTTGATAACGGTGTAAAGAATCTTGTTATCCAGCCCACTCATCTGATGCACGGTGCAGAGTATGACGAGCTTATCGAGGCTGTTGAGGAGTACAAGGATAATTTTGAGACCGTATCCGTAGCTGAGCCCCTTCTCGGAGAAGTAGGAAATGATGCTACTGTCATCAATGATGATAAGAAAGCAGTTGCCGAAGCTGTAGTTGCGGAAAGTGTAGAGGCTGCAGGATACGACAGTCTTGATGCAGCTGCTGAAGAAGGCGTTGCATTTGTATTCATGGGGCACGGAACCGCACACACCGCAAAAGTTTCTTACAGCCAGATGGCTACACAGATGGCTGATCTCGGATATGACAACGTATTCATCGGAACCGTAGAGGGTGAGCCTGAAGAGACCGCTTGCGAGAATATCATCGAAGAGGTTCATGAAGCAGGTTATACCAAAGTTATTCTTCGCCCCCTTATGGTAGTTGCGGGAGATCATGCAAACAATGATATGGCAGGGGATGAAGAGGACTCCTGGAAGAGTATGTTTGATGCATCGGGATATTTTGATTCCATTGATTGCCAGATCGAAGGCCTCGGAAGAATCTCTGCCGTTCAGGAGCTTTATGTTGCCCATACCGCAGAGGTTATCTCCGGACTTGATATTAAGACTGCATCACTTGAAGATGGAGAATATGAAGTGATCTTCACTACTGACAGCTCCATGTTCCGTATCAATGAAGAGTATGATGACAAGGCTACTCTTACCGTTAAGGATGGAGTTATGACCGTACACATTACTCTCGGATCTCAGAAAATAGTAAATCTTTATCCCGGACTTGCGGAGGATGCACAGAAGGACGGTGCCGTTTTATTACAGCCCACCGAGGATGAGGTTACATACAGTGACGGACTTACCGAGACCGTATACGGATTTGATGTACCCGTTCCTTATCTGGACAACGAATTTGATCTTGCACTTATCGGAACCAAAGGGGTCTGGTACGATCACAAGGTCAGTGTTTCACTTGCGGAATAATTATGAATTTTAGAAGATCAATACAGAAGAAAATATCCTTACTGTTTGTTCCGGTAGTGGTACTATGCGTAACCTCCTGCACTTCGCAGGGGGTTACCTTTGTTAATCAGACGAATGAAGAGCAGGGATTTGAGTCTGTCAGAGAGAATTATCTTGTAGATATAGGCTTTGAGGGCGGAACCGGAAAGGCTTATATTAAGTCTCCCGTCGAAGTGTCATACGTTGACGGTGATTATTCAGCGGTATTTGTCTGGAGCAGTGAGAATTACGATTATATGATCGTTGACGGCATCAGATACGATAATGAAAATCCCGGTGGACCTTCTACTTTTACGGTGAGTCTTGATAATATTTCGGAGCCTCTGACCGTTATCGGGGATACCGTTGCTATGAGTACTCCTCATGAGATCGAATACACGGTTGTCTGGGGAGAGAAGACAGTAACTTCAAGTGAATCTTATGATAATTCCGCCGTTTCCGAAAGTGAGCTTTTTGATGCGCTTGAAAAAGCAGGTCTTTCGAAAACGGGAGAGATGATCCCTGAGTATGCGGTTGGATACAGAGTTACCGAATTCGGAGAGTATTCGGTTATTTCCATTGATAATTCCGGAGAGTATTTGCTTATTCCCGAAGGAGGAAACATTCCCGATGGATTGCCCGAGGGTGTTTGTGTTCTTTATAAACCGCTTGATAGTGTATATTTGGTGAGTTCTTCCGCAATGGATCTTGTTGTTTCCTGCGGAGCACTTGAGTGTATTGCGCTTTCCGGAACCAAAGAAAGTGACTGGTATGTGGAAGAAGCGGCGCAGGCTATGGCTGCGGGAGATATTCTTTATGCCGGTAAATATAGAGCACCGGATTATGAACTTCTGTTAAACACGGGATGTGACCTTGCCATAGAAAACACCATGATCTATCATGACCCGGCTGTTATAGAGAAACTAAAAGAACTTGGCATCCCTGTTCTGGTAGAAACATCAAGTTATGAAAAAGATCCTTTGGGAAGACTCGAATGGATCAAGCTATATGGTATTCTTTTTGACAAGGAAGAAGAAGCGGACAGATATTTTGATGAGCAGATAGAAGCTCTTTCGGATCTTTTGAACGAAAAGCCCGACACCGGATTGAAGGTTGCATTTTTCCATGTTACGGCAAACGGAATGATCAATGTCCGCAAAAACGGAGATTACATTACGCGAATGATAGAGATTTCCGGAGGACACTATGTTCCGGAAAACGCGGGCGACGGTGAAAATGCATTATCAACCATGAATATGCAGGCTGAGGATTTCTACTCAGGTGCCAGGGATGCGGATGTTCTTATCTACAATTCCACCATCGCAGGTGAGATTTCTTCCATAGACGAACTCCTCTCTCTTAATCCTATGTTTGCGGATTTCAAAGCGGTTAAAGAAGGAAGAGTCTATTGCACCGAGCGAAATCTCTTCCAGCAGACCACCGGAATGGCGGAATTTGCCCGGGACCTCAATGATATATTTAATGGGGTCGAAAGAGACTACACGTATATCTATAAACTTGAGTGAAGCGCCCGGCCCGGGCTGTAAAATCCTCAGAAACCAAAAGATTTACAGCCGGCTGAGGGCAAAAGACCGGCTTCTGAGGTAAATCGGACTGTAAAATCCTCAGACCCCCCTTCAATTACAGCCGGCTGAGGGCAAAAGACCGGCTTCTGAGGTGAATCGGACTGTAAAATCCTCGGAAACCAAAAGATTTACAGCCGGCTGAGGGCGAAAGACTGGCTTCTGAGGAGAATCGGACTGTAAAATCCTCAGAAATCAAAAGATTTACAGCCGGCTGAGGGTGAAAGACCGGCTTCTGAGGTGAATCGGACTGTAAAATCCTCAGAAATCAAGGAAATTACAGCCCATTGAATCCAAAAGCCGCTCTAAAAGCCTTACCGGAGCTATAAATTTCTGAGGAAAGAGCAGGATTATAGCCATGCCACTCAAAAAGGTGTTCCCGCCTAGGAATAATATGAATGACCAAGAAATAATATGAGTAAAACGCGTACCACATTATTTTTCACAATATGTATATTGTTGGCAATCGGACTGTTTGCCTTGAACATCGTGCTGGGCAGCACCTCCATCCCGGTTGGCGAGATCATGACCATCCTTGCGGGGAAAGCCGAAGGTACATCCGCAGCTATCATCCTAAGCATCAGGCTTCCGAGGGCAGTGGCGGCACTGGTGTTGGGCGGTGCACTTGCTCTGTCCGGATATCTTCTTCAGACATTTTTTGCAAATCCCATAGTCGGTCCTTACGTGCTGGGAATATCATCCGGTGCTAAATTATGCGTTGCACTTATGATGATCTACGTATTGTACAGCGGAAATCACATCGGACTTGCCGGGATTGTGTTCTCCGCATTTATCGGTTCACTTATCGTAATGGCATTTGTGCTTGCAATCTCACAGAAGGTTCGAAGCATGGGCGTTCTGGTAGTATGCGGGATTATGATCGGATACATCTGCTCGGCAATAACGGACTTTGTGGTTACATTTGCAGATGATTCAAATATCGTAAATCTGCATAACTGGTCGATGGGGAGTTTATCCGGAATAAACTGGACAGAGATCAGTGTATTTACTGTAGTAATACTATTCTGCCTTTTCATCTCACTTACGATCGTTAAGCCGATGAATGCATACAGGCTCGGAGAAAACTATGCGAGAAATGCGGGCGTAAATATCAGAATGCTCAGAATTGTTTTGATACTTGTATCGAGTCTGCTTGCCGCATGCGTTACCGCATTTGCCGGCCCCATATCATTCGTTGGTATCGCGGTTCCTCATCTGGTCAGATCATCCCTCAAAACAGACCGGGCGGAAATAGTGATACCTGCATCCTTTATAGGGGGCTCGATCGTAACTCTTATCAGCGACGCGATCGCAAGAACCATGTTTGCACCAACTGAAGTAAGTATAAGTTCGGTAACCGCGGTACTGCTTGTCCCCGTAGTCATATATGTAATGATCAACAGGAAAAAGGATCACTGAAATGTCTGAGTCAAAAGGAATAGAGACCCAAAATCTGAATATAGGTTATAACAGTGATCTGATCTCGGATATCTGCATTGAAGCGTTGCCCGGAAAAGTTGTGACTCTGATCGGCCCCAACGGTTCGGGTAAGACCACGCTTCTAAAGACCCTGACCGGAGAACTGAAAGAGCGGGGCGGGGTGATCTGTATCGGAGACAGGGATAAATCTGAGATGTCTCCGTATGATATTGCAAAGTCCATGTCCATGGTCATGACGGAGAAAATAAAACCGGAGCTCATGACCTGCAGAGAAGTCGTCGAAGTCGGAAGATATCCATATACAGGAAGGCTCGGAATTTTATCCGAAGAGGATAAAACCAAAGTCCTGGATGCAATGGAGCAGACTGATACCGTATCGCTTGCGGACACATTTTTTGCTCATCTCAGCGACGGACAAAAGCAACGTGTACTCCTGGCAAAAGCAATCTGTCAGGAACCGGATGTACTGATCCTTGATGAGCCCACATCCTATCTGGATATCGGATATAAGATCGATCTGCTAAGTAAGATCTGCAGTATCGCCATAGAAAAAAATATTGCTGTCCTTATGTCACTTCATGAACTCGATATTGCGAGGAAGGTATCTGATATCGTAGTTGCAGTCGGAGAAGGAAAGATTCTTAAGATCGGAACTCCTCAAGAGGTGTGCACCGAAAGCTTTATCAGGAAGTTATATAATATTGAAGGAGTAGAGTCCGAGCTTCTCGGAGATCAGTATTGGGAAACCGGAGCAGGTGAAAATGCATGTGAACAGGCCGGTGCAGAAGAGGCGGATCAGAATTCTGCAGCTCCGGCTGTCTTATCGGATTCGGAACACACTTTCCGCAGGGCTAAAGTCATCATGATCCAGGGCACAATGTCCAATGCAGGAAAGAGTCTGGTTGCTGCGGGGCTTTGCAGGATCTTTTCGAATGACGGATATAAAGTTGCTCCTTTTAAATCACAAAACATGGCGCTCAATTCTTATATTACGGATGAGGGCCTGGAGATGGGAAGGGCACAGGTGGTGCAGGCGGAATGTGCACGTATCAGACCTGTTGCGGAGATGAATCCCATACTCCTCAAACCCACATCTGCAATGGGCTCTCAGGTAATCGTAAACGGCAAAGTAGTCGGCAACATGAAAGCTATGGATTACTTCCGCCACAAGAAGGATTACATCCCCGAGATCATGAAAGCCTACGATAAATTGGCTGACATGGCAGATATCATAGTTGTTGAAGGAGCAGGTTCGCCTGTTGAACTTAATCTCAAAGAAGGCGATATCGTAAATATGGGCCTTGCGGAGATGATAGATGCTCCCGTGCTCTTGGTTGGCGATATAGACAGAGGCGGAATCTTCCCCCAGCTTCTCGGAACCCTGGATCTTTTCACTGAAAAAGAAAGAGACAGAGTAAAGGGCCTTGTAGTAAACAAATTCAGAGGTGACGGAAAACTCTTTGAAAACGGCATAAAGATCCTTGAAGATAAAGGCAGGACCAAAGTTGTCGGAGTTGTCCCTTATATGGATCTTAAGATAGATGATGAAGATTCTCTTTCCGACAGGTTTACAAATAAGGCGGTGGGAGAATTTGACATTGCTGTCATAAAACTCCGGATGATCTCCAATTTCACGGATCTTGATACCTTCGATCAGATAAGCGATGTATCGGTCAGATATGTGGAAGAGCCTTCAGAACTCGGAAATCCCGATCTTCTGATAATTCCCGGTTCCAAGAATACCATTGCAGATCTCAGGGAACTTAAAAAGTGCGGACTGTATGATCGGATCATTAAGAAAGCAAAAGAAGGAACACCTGTCATAGGTATCTGCGGAGGATATCAGATGCTGGGAGAGTCTGTTGATGATCCGGAAGGCGCCGAAACATGCGGAACCGAAACGGGTCTGGGACTTCTTCCGGTCAAAACGGTGATCGGAAGCGAAAAGATCAGAACCGTTTACAGCGGCGAGATTGTTTCCGCAACCGGAATGCTGGAAGGAATCACAGGTTCACCGGTTACCGGATATGAGATTCACATGGGAGAAACTGTTCCCACGGAGGATGTGCGGGAATTCACTTCCGGAAAAACCGGTTATTGCAAAGGAAATGTGTACGGAACCTATGTCCACGGATTCTTTGATAAAAAAGAAATCCTTCGCGGAGTAATCGATGCGGTTTCTGCCGCCAACGGAAAAAAGATAGATACTTCATGTGCCGAAGATTACACGAACCGCAAAGAAGAAGTGTATGAAAAGCTTGCGTATAATCTCAGGGCGAGCCTTGATATGGAATATATCTATGAAGTACTCGGATTAAACAAATGACAAAAGATGAACTTTTCAATTTGAATATCGAACCACCTAATCCTAAAGTCGCAGCAGAGGCTAAGAGAAAGTGGGATGCGCTGGCAAAGCCCATTGACGGCCTGGGTTCTTTTGAAGATATGATCTGCAGGATAGCGGGCATTTTGGGAACGCCTGATCCTGATCTGTCCGAAAAGGGGCTTATCATCATGTGCGCCGATAACGGAATCGTGGAAGAAGGTGTATCCCAGACCGGCAAAGAAGTGACTTACGAAGTAGCTTCACTTATGGGTAAGAGGAAAAGTTCCGTCGGAATAATGCTTAAAGATTATCCTGCACATATCCTCACTGTCGATATCGGTATCGATTCAGATGACACCCCTGAGGGAGTTGTCCCCATGAAGGTTGCAAGAGGAACAAAGAATTTTCTCCGTGAACCTGCCATGACTGAAGAAGAAGCTTTAAAAGCAATGGATGCCGGAATTGCTTGCGTAAAAGATTTTAAGAATAAGGGAATCTCCGTAATCGCAACCGGTGAGATGGGAATCGGAAACACCACGACTTCATCGGCACTTATGAGCATTCTTACGGGTCTTGATGTCTCTGAATGCACCGGGCGAGGTGCGGGTTTGTCCGATGAGGGACTTAGACGTAAAATAGAAGTGATCGAGGAGGCTCTTTCTTTTCATTTTCCGGAAAAGCATGCGGATGCTTTCGATGCACTTTGCAGAGTCGGCGGACTGGATATTGCCGGACTTGCCGGTGTGTTTATCGGCGGGGTCGTGTATAAAGTTCCTATTGTGATCGACGGATTTATCAGTATGATATCCGCACTTATCGCAAACCGACTTGTGCCCGGATGTAAAGAGTATATGATCGCATCCCATATGGGTAAAGAAAACGGAATGAAAGCCTTGTCCGAGGAGCTGGGACTGAATCCTGTGATATACGGAAGGCTTGCACTGGGAGAAGGAACCGGTGCCGTGATGTTATTCCCGCTTCTTGATATGGTAATGTCCATGTATAAGAGCGGAACCGTTTTTGCGGATACTCCGATTGAAGAGTACGAAAGGTTTGACACCAAGTGACAGAGATAGTGATCGGGAAATCAAATACCGGTAAATCAATCCTGGCAGAAAAACTGGCTATGGAAACGGGAGATGAGAAGGTCTATTACCTTGCCACCATGAATGTGATGGATGATGCGGGAAAAGAGCGTGTTAAAAAGCACAGAAAACAGCGCGAGGGCAAAGGCTTTATTACCATAGAAAAACAAAAGGACATTGCAGGCATTTTGGATAATGAAAGTGATGCAGGCAGATCAACGGTTTTACTTGAATGTGTTGCAAATCTTGTATCGAATTATATTTTTGACGATCCGGACTTTGACATAGATGCATGCGATTTAGATAAATCCTGTGATGATATCGCATCCGGGGTTGCGGCAGAGATCAAAGCATTATCGGAAAAAGTTCATAATCTTATCATCGTAACGGATGAGTATGATCATGACGGTGACGGATATGACAATGCCACAAGATTTTACGTTAAGACTCTGAGCAGGACAAATGAACTGATAGTTCTATTTTGCGATGAAGTTCACGATCTATTAAAAGATACCGAAGGGAACTGATTTGAAGATATTCAGACGAATTGCAATTTCATTTACGTTATATTCAAGGATTCCCATGCCGCGCTTTGAGTGGAAAGAAGATGACATGGCAACAAGCCTTGATTTCTTTCCTTTGGTTGGACTTGTTATTGCGGCTCTCGTAAGTATCCTTAACATCGGCCCCTTGACTCTTATCGATCCCTATGTCAGAGCAATCCTTTCGGTTCTTATCCCCATACTTATTACGGGAGGATTTCATCTGGACGGATTCATGGATACTTCGGATGCACTCAATTCCTATGGTGAGCATGAGAAGAAGTTGGAGATATTAAAGGATCCTCACATCGGAGCATTCTCTGTTATTTCCCTTGTAAAGCTGATCCTGATCGCGGTCGCTTCTTCCGTATTTATACTTACATCGGAAGAACTGACCAAAGAGACCGTGCTTTCCTGCTCACTTATCTTTGTGGTAAGCAGATGTATCTCCGGACTTACTTCACTCTTTTTGAAAAAGGCCAAAAAGAGCGGGATGCTTTCGAAAGAAGCCGGAAATATGAGGAAAGGTACAGTCGCACTTTTGTCGGTTCAGCTGATCGCAGCGGCCGGGGCGATGATCGTCCTTGATCCGGTCTCGGCAATTCCCGCACTTGCTTTCTTTGCCGGATACACACTTTATTATAAATATAAAACGAAAAAAGAATTCGGTGGAGTGACCGGTGATACGGCGGGACTTTTTGTCAGCGTATCGGAGACCGGGGCCGCATGTATGATAGCTTTGGTCATTTTGGTTTTGAGGTTTGTTTGATGGCACGTAAAAAGGTTTACTTGATAAGACACGGAGTTACGATCGGAAATATCGAGAAGAGATATATAGGCTTAAGAACCGATCAGCCTCTTTGCGATGAAGGAATAAGGGGAGCGGAGGGACTTAAGAGAGGGATTCCCGCATCCTTTTATAAGCAGATAAAAAGAGTTTGCTGCGGACCCATGATCAGGGCAAAGGAAACCGCGAAGATCTTATTCGGTGACGCGGATGTGCAGGTCATTGATGAATTAACGGAAACAGACTTCGGATATTTCGAAGGCAAGAATTACAACGACCTTAACGGTGATCCGGTGTATCAGAAATGGATCGATTCAAACGGAGAAGATCCTATTCCGGGAGCGGAGAAAAGAGAGGATCTGATCGCCAGATCTATGACAGGTCTTATCAAAGCTTTGGGTGATATGAATGCGGACGAAACGATCGCAATAGTTTGTCACGGCGGAAATATAATGGGGATCGTTAGTCACCTGAGCGGAGAAAATTTTTTTCATTTTATGACTAAGAACCTGGAGTGTATTTGTTTGGATCTGGAGACCGATGGTAAGAACATTGTTGCAACTGCATATGACCGCGTTGATCTGCGGAATTTTGCTTGATCAGATTGTAGGCGATCCGTATTTTATGCCGCATCCCATAAGGGATATCGGAAAGCTTATAATGGTACTTGAGAAAAAACTTCTTGGTGATACCAAGGATGCAGCGGACCGGAATCCGGCAATGGAAAGAAGACGTGGTATATTGCTTTGGTTTATCGTCATACTGACTACCGTTTTCTTTTCAACACTGATTGTAGTCTCGGCGTACCTGATCAATAAGTATCTCGGAATTGTGGTTGAGAGTATTTTGACTTGCTACATACTTGCTGCCAGAAGTCTTTGCAAAGAAAGTATGGCAGTTTCAAAACAGCTTGTTAAAGGAGATATCCCCGGAGCAAGATATAATCTTTCCATGATCGTGGGACGTGATACGGCTGAACTCACCGAGGAAGAAATTGTAAAGGCTGCGGTTGAGACCGTTTCGGAAAATACTTCCGACGGAGTGATCGCACCTCTTATCTATACGGCTCTCGGAGGGCCGATACTGGGCTTCTTATATAAAGCGGTCAATACTATGGATTCCATGCTTGGATATAAAAATGACAGGTTCAGGGATTTCGGATTCTTTGCGGCTAAGGCTGATGATGTATTTAATTTCCTGCCTTCAAGGATCAGTGCACTGCTTATGATCGCAGGGACGTTTGTACTCAGGGTTTTCAGCAAGGCATACGATCCGAAAGGCGCAGCCAAAATATGGAAAAGGGACAGGCTCAATCATAAGTCTCCCAATTCCGCCCAAACGGAAAGTGTATGCGCCGGTGCACTCGAACTTAAGCTTGGCGGCCCTCATCTCTATGGCGGAGTAATGGTCGATAAGCCGTTTATCGGGGATGAAAAAAGAAATGCGGAAGTAAAAGATGTGGCCAGATCCAATGCACTTATGTTTATGACAGAAGCAATTGCGGTTATTTTATCTATGGCGGTCGGGATTGCTCTAATCGCCTTGTTATAGTCTCAGATGATTATTGAAAGCAGGTGAATATGTCACACGGCGGAGATATTTACAGAAATAAAGTGAATATAGATTTTTCGGTCAACCTTAATCCTTTGGGAATCAGACCGGAGATGAAAGAGGCATTGGTAAAAGCTCTCGACAGAAGCGAAGAATATCCCGATCAGGATCAAAGACTGGTAAGGGAAAAGATCGCCGATCTGGAGGGACTTGATTTCGGTAATGTTTTTGCGGGATGCGGAGCATCGGAACTTATTCCGGCGATGGTAAGAAGTCTGAGACCCGAAAATGCACTTATCTTTGCTCCTTCCTATACGGGATATGAGAGGGCACTGGACGGAGCGGGCGTGGATATCCTTTATCACAACACTATGAAGGAATCGGGATTTGATCTGACAATGGAAGATACCAAATCCATTACGGACAAAACAGACCTTGTCTTTTTATGCGACCCCATCAATCCTACAGGTAAAAATATCAAGGATGATGTTTTTAATGAGATGATCAGGAAAGCGCATGAAGCCGGTGCGAGAGTGATCCTTGATGAAAGCTTCTATCTTCTGTCGGAAAGAAGCGAAGGCATATTCAGAACTAGAAGCGTCGATCTTCTGAGGAAGTACGATAACCTTTTTATCCTTAGATCGTTTACCAAATTATTCTGTGTGCCGGGTATCAGGGCCGGCGTTGTTTTCGGATCTCATGCCGGTATAAGGGAAATCGCAAAACAGGTGCCTGAATGGAATCTTCCTGTTACAAGCGAAGCGGTTATCAGCACCGGTTACGATATCATGAAGAGCGGTAAGTTCCTGAAAGAAACTCTTGAAGCCGTAAGAAACGGAAGAGAGTACCTGACGAAGGAATTAAAAACATACGGATTCGGTGTATATGACAGCGATACTTCATTTGTTCTTTTTGAAGGTCCCGAAGGACTGAAAGCAAAGCTTCTTTCCAAGGGAATACTTATAAGGGAATGTGACGACTATCCGAGCCTTGGCAAAGGTTATTACAGAATTGCCGTTCGAGGTAAGGAAGATAATACTAAGCTTATCAAAGCGATAGGAGAGTGCCTTGTTTGAGAAATTAACTCCTGCGGAAATCGAAAAAAGAAGCTTTGAGATAATCACAAGCGAACTTGAAGAGAGGGGTATCGTCCTTCCCGGAGAGAATGAACTTGTGATCAAAAGGTGCATCCATACATCTGCCGATTTTGATTATGCCGAGACTCTTTCCATATCAGACGGTGCCGTGGAAAGGATGAAGGAACTGATCCGCAGCGGTGCGTATATAGTGACCGATACCAATATGGCTCTTGCCGGAATTAACAAAAAGAAGCTTGAATCATTCGGAGGCCGGGCACTTTGCTACATGGCGGATGAAGAAGTTGCTCTTGAGGCGGGAGAAAGAGGGATCACAAGGGCTGCGGTTTCAATGGAAAAAGCGGCGAAACTTGACAAAGATGTCATATTTGCCATAGGAAATGCTCCCACCGCTCTTATCAGACTGCACGAGATGATGGAGGAAGGAATATACACTCCGAAGTTTGTGATAGGTGTTCCTGTGGGATTTGTGAATGTTGTTGCATCCAAGGAATTGTTCCTTGATTCAGATGTTCCCTACATCATTAACAGGGGCAGAAAAGGCGGAAGCAATATTTCTGCCGCTATATGTAACGCTGTTTTGTACGATATGTAAAGGTCATAGTCTCCATGAGAAAAGGCTTTACAACCGGAAGCTGCGCCGCTGCGGCATCGAAAGCTGCGGCATGGATGCTTTTATCCGGCATTGAGAAAAACAAAATAGAGATCACAACACCTGCGGGTACCCTTTACAGTCCTGATATCGAAGATATCACCAGGGGAGATTCTTATGTGAAATGTGCGGTGAGAAAGGACTCCGGAGATGATCCGGATATCACTAACGGATCACTTGTTTATGCAAAGGTTTCATACTCTGACGCCGGAACAGGCTCAGGTGAGAAGGTGATCATAGACGGCGGTGAAGGAGTAGGTAAGGTAACACGCCCCGGGCTTGACCAGCCTGTGGGAAATGCTGCCATCAATTCGGTTCCCAGAATGATGATCAGGGATGAAGTGATGCAGGTAATGGATCTGTTTGATCACGAGGGAGCAGTTAAGGTTGAGATCTCCGTTCCCGGCGGTGAGGAGATGGCACTTAAGACATTTAATCCCAGACTCGGCATCGAGGGCGGAATATCGATCATCGGGACAACAGGCATCGTGGAACCTATGAGTACCAAGGCACTTCTTGATACCATAAGAGTCGAATTAAATCAGATAAAAGAAATGGGAGCGACTGTTGCGGTTGTTTCTCCGGGAAATTACGGTCTTGATTATATGAAGGATACTTATACTTTTGATCTTGACCGTGCGGTAAAATGTTCCAACTATATCGGAGACACCATCGATATGGCAGTGGAACTGGGTTTTGAGAAGATGCTTCTTTGCGGACATATCGGTAAGCTTATCAAAGTATCCGGCGGTATCATGAACACCCATTCCAAAGAGGGTGATTGCAGGATGGAACTGATGGCTGCGGCTGCGGTAAGGTGCGGTGCCGGAACAGATGCTCTTAAGAATATATTGGACTGCGTGGCAACGGAAGAAGCAATAGAGATCCTTGTTAATGAAAACATCAAGGATGAATGCTTTGAATACATCACCGATAAGATTTCTTTTTATCTGAATAAAAGAAGTAACGATAAGATGAAAGTCGAATGTCTGGTTTATGCGAATGCATACGGGCTTCTCGGAAAAACAGATAATGCCGAGGCATTTTTAGAGGAAGCTAAGAAAGAGATTATCAAATGATCAATTTTGTCGGAGCAGGCCCCGGAGCAACGGATCTTATTACCGTTCGCGGGATGGAACTTATCAGAAAAGCAGATGTGATAATCTACGCCGGGAGTCTTGTAAATCCCGCGCTTCTTGAGTATGCAAAGGAAGGCTGCGAGATACATGACAGCTCTAGGATGACTCTCGAAGAAGTTCTTGATGTTATGATCCCTGCATCAAAGTCCGGAAGGGAAGTTGTAAGACTTCATACCGGCGATGCGAGCATATACGGAGCCATCAGGGAGCAGATGGATGAGCTGGATAAAAGAAAAATCTCCTATGCCACATGCCCCGGTGTGAGTGCGGCATTCGGAGCGGCATCATCTCTTAATCTCGAATACACCCTTCCGGGGATCTCGCAGACTCTTATCATTACCAGGATGGAAGGCAAAACCGCAGTTCCCGAAAAAGAAAAAATAGAAAGCCTGGCATCCCACGGATCTTCAATGGCAATCTATTTGAGTGCCGGAATGCTGGAAGAGCTGAGCCGAAGACTTATAGCGGGAGGGTATTCCGAAGATACTCCCGCGGCGATCGTTTATAAAGCTACATGGCCGGAAGAAAAAAGAATTGTCTGTACGTTAAAGACTCTTGCTTCCGAAGCGGCTAAAGAAAACATAACAAAGACTGCCATTGTACTTGTGGGTGATGTTATCGCAAATGCGGATTACGAAAGATCCAGATTATATGATCCTACATTTACCACAGAGTTCAGACAGGCAAAGAGCACGGATCAATCCTTACGATAACCGATATGAAGAAATTAGCGGTCTGCTTTTCAAAAAGCGGAGCAAATATCATAGAGAATATAAACAAAGCATGTGCGGATAAAGATATAACGCCTTTGATCCCCTATGCCATAACATCTTCAGAGGAGATTCCGGGTGGATTTATTCATGCCGATTCGGATATCTATAAATGGACTTCGGATAATTTCACGGAAGGTAATGCACTTATTTTCGTAGGAGCTACAGGCATTGCCGTAAGAGCTCTGTCCGGACTTCCCAAGGATAAGCTTTCCGATTGCCCTGTTGTGGTTATCGATGATGCGGGAAGATTTGTTATTCCAATCCTGTCCGGACACGCGGGAAGTGCCAACAAACTGGCTGAGATCCTCGCTTCCCTTTTGGATGCAATTCCCGTGATCACAACATCAAGTGATGTTAACGATTCGTTTTCCGCAGATACCTTTGCTGTGGAGAACAGACTGACCATCATGGAGAAAAAGGGCATTAAAAAAGTCTCATCAAGAGCCCTTGAAAATAAAAAGGTCACTTTGTCCATCAAGGATTATCCTCCCAAGTTTCCCGTTGATGTGATAGTCGCGGATGAAACGGATTCGGAGCATCTTCTTTTACTAAAGCCCAAGATGTACACCGTGGGCTTGGGGATGAAGAAGGACAAGGATCCCGGAGAAGTTGAAGAATTCTTTCTTGATACATTAAAACAGAACAATCTGGATGTAAGCGATGTATATGCGCTCTGTACCATCGATATCAAGGAAGATGAACCTGCGTTAAATAATCTTAGGGATAAATACAGAATTCCCGTTCTTTCTTTTGATGCGGAAGTTCTTAAGAAGGCACCGGGTGAATTTACCGCATCGGAATTTGTCTTAAGTACCACCGGTGTTGACAATGTCTGTGAAAGGGCTGCGGTGCTGGGAGCGGGGTGCGGAGAACTTGTCCTGAGAAAGACCGCAAAAAGCGGTATGACTGTAGCAATTGCAAAAAGGTCCGGATTTAAATGCATTTAACGGAGCAAGGATATGAGCGAAGGTAAGATATATGTTGTGGGGATAGGCCCCGGAAATGCCGATGACATGACTGTCAGAGCAAGGCGCGTTCTTGAAAACTGCGATATCATAGCAGGATATAAGACATATACGGATCTTGTCAGAGATCTGTTTCCGGATAAAGAATTTTATGAAAACGGAATGCGCGGTGAAAAAGAGCGCTGCGAAAAATGTGTAGAGTTTGCTCTGCTGGGGAAAACAGTTGCTCTTATCTGCAGCGGGGATTCAGGTGTGTACGGAATGGCATCCCCCCTTCTTGAGATAGCTGCTTTAAAATGTTTTGACAATGTGGAGATTGTTCCCGGAGTTACTGCGGCACTCAGCGGAAGTGCGGTTTTGGGGGCACCTCTTTCTCATGATTTTTGTATCATCAGTTTAAGTGATCTTCTTACGCCTTGGGAAGTAATCGAGATGAGACTGATCAAAGCTGCAGAGGGAGATTTCTGCATGGCGATATATAACCCCTCGAGTAAAAAAAGATCCGATTACTTAAAGAGAGCATGTGAGATACTCGCTACTGTTTTACCCGGAGATACTTCCTGCGGATATGTTAGAAATATCGGAAGAGACGGAATGGAGAAAAAAGTCTGCACTCTGTCGAGCCTTGCTGATGAGAATGTGGATATGTTCGTTACCGTCTTTATCGGAAATTCCAAAACGAAGATCACAAACGGAATGATGGTCACTCCCAGAGGATATGATATATGATCGGATGCATTGTTTTTTCCGGGACAACGGAAGGAAGAACATTATCGGATGCTTTATCCGCACATAAGATAAAGCATATTGTCTGCGTTGCAGGAACATACGGTGAGGAAATGATGGAAGAAGACCCCTGCCGAGAAGTTCATGTCGGAAGAATGGATGCGGATGCCATGAAGGAGTTTTTCCAAAGCTCCGGTGCGGGCAGGGATACTCTTATCGTGGATGCAACACATCCTTATGCGGCGGAAGTGACCAAAAACATCAAAGAGGCATGCAATGCGACAGGACTTAAATATGTAAGAGTTATTAGAAGCGGGGACGAATCCGCAGCGGAAGGCTATCCTAAGTATGCTTCAGCAGAAGACTGCGCAAAAGCTCTGTGCAAAACCGATTCCAATATTTTGCTTACAACCGGAAGTAAGGAACTTTCCGTATATTGCGCAAATGTTTCGAAAGATGTTCTGGCAAGAACCTATGTCCGAGTCCTTCCTTCGATCGAAAGTCTTGAGCTTTGCGAAAAGGCAGGGATTGAAAAGACTCATATCATTGCAATGCACGGGCCTTTTTCGAAGGATATGAATGCCGCTCTTATCAGACAGTATTCCATTAAACATCTTGTAACCAAGGAAAGCGGCGGTGCGGGAGGTTTTGAAGAAAAGATTCTTGCTGCCCGTGAAGAAGGTATAACCGCGCATATCATAGAAAGACCTTCGGCGGAAGAAGGTATCAGTCTTGAAGCCGCTCTTTCCATGCTGCTTATTGAAGCGGATCCTGTCATGAACATCACCATTGTAGGTCTTGGGATGGGCGGAGATGGCGGTCTTACAATAGAAACACAGATGGCAATAAAAGACAGTGATGTCGTATTTGGCGCGGAAAGACTTATTGCCGGTATTGATAAGAAAAAATACCCTCTGTATCTGGCCAAAGATATCATCCCTGTTCTTGAATCGGAAAAACCCATGCGTCCCGTGATACTTTATTCCGGAGATGTTTCTTTCTTCAGCGGGACCCGTAAGATGATTGCTGCACTTAAAGAGTGGAGAAAGGATGTTAACATCAGGGTTCTTCCCGGTATATCCTCAATATCTTATCTGGCTTCAAAACTTGAAACATCATACGATGATGCGATTCTTTTCAGTTTGCACGGTCATGACGGCGCAGAAGATATGGCTAAGCTGTCGGATCTGATCAAATATAATGCCAAAGTCTTTACTCTTTTATCGGGTGGAAAAGATATTCGTAAGATTGCGGATGCAATGATTGCATCAGGCATAGACGGCAGCATAACTGCCGGCAATAATCTGTCCTATGACAACGAATCGGTTATTACCATGTCGCCTGCTGATGCGCTTTCTTATGACAAAGAAGGTGTCACGACCGCATTTATATACAATAACGCTCCTGCAAGGAAGCCTTTGATAAATGTAATTAAAGACAGCGACATGATCAGGGGTGATATTCCCATGACCAAAGAGTGCATCCGCCATGAAAGCATCATAAGGCTGGGGCTTTGTGAAGGAGATGTGATGTATGACATCGGAGGCGGAACCGGTTCCGTATCCATAGAAGCTGCATCACTTTCAAGAAATCTCAAAGTGTATTCTTTTGAAAGGAAACCGGAAGCGGTAAGCCTTATCAAAGAAAACATCGCAAAAGCAGGGCTTTACAATGTTGAAGTTATTGAAGGGGATGCTCCGGACACTTTCGAAGGATTGCCTACACCCGACAGAGTGTTTATCGGTGGAAGCGACGGTAGGCTTTCAAGGATAATAAAGTATCTTTCAGACCGTAAGAAAGGCATCAGATACGTTATCAATGCGGTAAGCCTGGAGACTTTTGAAGAAGTCAAGAAGCTTATGAAGGAATATGAAGCGGCAGATGACGAGATAGTTCAGATTTCCGTCACAGGTGTCAGAAAAGCCGGCGGACATCATTTGATGAGTGCACAAAATCCTGTTTGGATATTTTCTTTTACCATATGAGCGTTAAGAAAAATATAAAAGTAAACAGACTTATGTTCGCAGGTATGACAAGTGGAAGCGGGAAGACGACTCTTACCTGTGCTTTCTTAAGATGCCTTCTGAAAAAGGAATATGATCTTAAGTCGTATAAATGCGGTCCCGATTACATTGATCCCATGTTCCATAAAAAAGCTTTCGGAATAGACTCACGGAATCTCGATGTCTTTTTCATGGGAGAAGATCTTGTAAAAAGAAATGTGGCAAAAGCGGAAAATGAATATGCAGTGATGGAAGGCGCCATGGGAATATACGATGGTAACGATCCTTCATCATCCGCGGGTTCCTGCTATGAGATCGCTGCGATCACGGAAACCCCCATAGTTCTTGTGGTCAATGCGGGCAAGGTGGGAAGGACCGTTATTTCAATGATCAAAGGAGTTGTGGGAGATGATGCCGGAAGACTTATTAAAGGGATCATCTTAAACAACATAAGCGGAAAGTTTTATGAAATGCTTTTCCCCGAACTTGAAGAGGCTTTATCCGAATCGAGACCTGATATTAAATTGCTCGGATTTTTCCCGAAGACTAAAGGAATCGATTTTGAGAGCAGACACCTGGGACTTAAGCTTCCCGGTGAATCTGATGATACGGGTGAAAAGATAGAAACCGCATCAAAAGTTTTTGAAGAAAATATCGATGTGGCCGAGATGCTTTCGATAATGGAAAGTGCACAGGAGATGGAGATATCCGAAAAGTCCGGAACCGATCTGAAGAATACGGGAGAAGGACTTACTCTTGCAGTTGCGCTTGATGATGCGTTTTGTTTTTACTACCCTGATAATATCGAGATGTTTGAAGAAAGAGGCGTGAAGATTAAATATTTCTCGCCGCTTAATGACAGCAGGGTTCCCGAAGATGCGGACGGACTGCTTCTGGGCGGAGGTTATCCGGAACTGTATCTTGATAAGCTTTCATCCAATAAAGAAATGCTTGCATCTGTAAGGGACTTGATCGATAAGAAGGTTCCTTCACTTGCCGAGTGCGGCGGATTTATGTATCTCGGGAAAAGCATAGAGGATGATAAGGGATCTGTTTATGAAATGGCCGGAGCATACGAAGGCGAGTGCAGATTTACGGGACGCCTTGTAAGATTCGGATACATGCATATAACGGATGCTGATAAGAGCGATTTGCTTTACGGAAGTGTAAACGGCCTTAAGGGTCATGAATTCCATTATTATGATTCGAGCATGAACGGAGAAAGCTGCACCGCAAAGAAACCTTTCAGGGATACGCAGTGGAAGTGCATCGTAAACCGTAACAACGGGATTTGGGGATTTCCGCATTTTTATTATGCTTCGAACCCTGCGTTTGTGGACGGATTTATCGGCAGGATGAAAGAGGTTCGTGATGGAAAATTCAAGTAAGTTTTTTGCGAATAAAGAATGTCAGTATTATCCCTGTCACAAGATCGATGGTGACATGAATTGCCTTTTTTGTTTTTGCCCGCTTTATAACCTTGCCTGTCCGGGAAATTATACTATAATCGATAAAGGGGACAGAAAGATCAAAAGCTGCAAAAACTGCAACTTCCCTCATATACCCGGCAATTACGATAAAGTGATGGAATACCTGAAAAAGAAGTGATGGTGGGATGGAGTCAGAAAGAACCGTCCCCATTGACTCGTCACCTGAGAGATAACATGAAATTTTCGATAATCGTCGTATCCCTCAATGCGGGAGAAAAACTAACAGAGACCGTAAGCAACATCCGTGCGCAGAAGGATGTGGATCTTGAGATCGTTCTGAAGGACGGTCTTTCAAGTGACGGTTCCGTAGAAAAGATCAAAGCGTTAAATGACACGCGTATCAGAATTTTCGAGCAGAAGGACACCGGCATATATGACGGAATGAATCAGGGTATTTCACACGCAGATGGTGATTACTACATCTTCATGAACTGCGGCGATTTCTTTTACGATGACAATGTTCTTGCACGTTTTGAGAAAGCGGCCGAAGAGTATATATCCGCAAACGGAGAGCCGACAGAGAATACTCCGCTGATCCTTTACGGAAGCCGTTTCGCATCTTCAACCGGAAACGTGGAATATATCTCACCTAAGATCACACCACTTGTCTGCTACAGGAATATACCCTGTCATCAGGCAATCCTTTATTCCAAAGAATGTTTTGCAAAGCGTCTCTTCAGGCCCGAGTACAAAGTTCGCGCAGATTATGAACATTTCCTCTGGAGCGTTTTGAAAAATAATACGAATACCGTTTACGTCGACGAGCCTGTCTGCCGTTATGAAGGGGGCGGTTATTCCGATAACCCCAAGCAGGCAAAGCGTTCCGCACAGGAGCATAAAGAGATAACATCCATGTATTTATCCGCATGGCAGCTTTTCTATTGCAGGATGTATATGATCCTGACACTTCAGCCTCTTCGCCATGCCATCTCCACAGGTCCTCTTTCCGGACTTTACAATTCCCTCGTAAAAAAAATCTACCGCAGGGGTTAACTTTTTTGTTTTCTTTTCCGATATACATCGTGTAAGGAAACTTATGACTGTTTCGCACGGAAGCTGATAATGCAGATCCGTGCGTATTTTTATATATTGACGCATAGTCAACATAGATAAAAAGCACTGTTAATTTACCCCAAAATCGGGTATAATAAATCGGATTATATATATTTTAGCAAGTATCCGAAAGGGGTTTTAGTAATGGCAGCATTAGACATCGGAATCGATTTGGGAACCGCATCGGTTCTCGTATACATAAAAGGTAAGGGCGTTGTATTAAAGGAGCCCTCAGTTGTAGCAATCGATAAGAACACAAAGAAAGTAAAAGCAATCGGCGAAGACGCAAGACTCATGCTCGGTAGAACACCTGCCAACATCGTCGCTGTACGTCCTCTCAAGCAGGGCGTTATCTCCGACTATCAGGTAACCGAGAAGATGATGAAGTACTTCGTTCAGAAGGCAGTCGGACACAAGCTTCTCAGAAAGCCCAGGATCGCAGTTTGCGTACCTTCGGGCGTAACCGAAGTTGAGAAGAAAGCGGTTGAAGATGCAGCTTACCAGGTAGGCGCAAGAGAGACTCTTATCATAGAAGAGCCCATCGCGGCTGCTATCGGTGCGGGAATCGACATCTCCAAACCCTGCGGAAACATGATCGTTGATATCGGCGGCGGTACTACCGACATCGCTGTCATTTCCCTCGGAAGTGCGGTTGAGAGTGCATCACTCAAGGTCGCAGGAGACGACTTCAACGACGCCATCGTTAAGTACATGAGAAAAAATCACAGCCTCAGCATCGGTGAAAGAACCGCAGAGGATGTAAAGATCAAGATCGGAACCTGCTTCAGAAGACCTGAAGTGGATAAGATGGAGGTTAAGGGACGTCACATCGTTAAGGGACTTCCCACATCCATCGAGGTAACCAGTGAGGAGATGGAAGAAGCACTCGAGGACTCCACCAACAGCATCGTAGAGGCTATTCACTCCGTACTTGAGAGAACTCCTCCCGAACTTTCCGCAGATATTGCAGACCGCGGAATAGTTCTTACCGGCGGCGGTTCACTTCTCAGAGGACTTGAAGATCTTATTACCGACAGAACCGGAATCACCTGCATGACCGCAGAAGATCCCATGACCGCGGTTGCCATCGGAACCGGTAAGTATGTTGAATTTATTTCTACATTCAGAAGTTCAATAGAGTAATCTGACAGTGTAGGTCACTTGTCGGGAATCCTGACAGAGAGGGACGCCCTTACTGTCAGAAGGAGAAGAATCTATGGTTAAAGGACTGTACACAGCGTATACGGGAATGATCAACGAGCAGAATCGTATGGACGTTCTCAGTAATAATATGGCTAATGTCACCACTGTCGGATATAAGAAGGAAGGTGCAACCAGCCAGTCCTTTGACAAGGTACTTGATCTTAAGATCAAAGACTCAACCGTAGGTTATAACCTTGCTACAAGAGAAGGTTACACAAGCCGCGGAGTTAAGATCGGAGAAAACTATACCGACTGGTCTCAGGGTTCTTTTAGGATCACAGGCAACACTTATGATCTTGCACTCGGCGGAAACGGATTTTTCGCAATAGAATTTACCAACAAGGCAGGAGAGACCAGTACCAAATATTCCAGAGCCGGTGAATTCCAGCTCGACAACTCCGGCAACATCGTAACTCATGAAGGCGATTATCTTCTCGATGTAAACGGAAGACATATCACCGTAGATCCGCTAAAAGAAACCACCATCGACAGAGCCGGTAATGTTATTCAGGACGGCAGGACCATCGCACAGATACAGGTGGCTGATTTTAAAAACTATGACTATCTGAAAAAATACGGAGAGACATATTGGGAGCCTATCCAGGGCGCCGAGATGCAGACCGCTGAGGGTCAGATATACAGCGGATATCTTGAGGCATCAAATGTATCTACCGTAACGGAAATGGTAAATCTCATAACCATCTCAAGACAGTATGAGAGTAACCAGAAGATCATTCAGACGATAGACTCGACACTTGAAACCGCAGTAACCAGGATCGGTAAAGTATAAAGCTTAGAAGGAGGAAAACATGGTCAGAAGTTTATGGACAGGCGCAACCGGAATGCTTGCACAGCAGACCAGCCTTGACAATATCGCCAACAACCTTGCAAACGTCAATACCACAGGATTCAAATCCCAGAGCATTGAGTTCAAGAACCTTCTTTATCAGACTATACAGACCAAGACCACATCGGCAAACGGTGACACCAAGCCCGGAAGTGCGCAGGTAGGTCTCGGAACAAGAGTATCTTCTCTTAACACAAGCTTTACTCAGGGTGCTTTTTTTGCATCCGAAAGCGACACCGCATTTGCTATTTCGGGTAACGGCTTCTACGGCATCAAAGGCGCCGACGGAAATACTTACTACACCAGAAACGGTAACTTCGGATGGACCCTTGCATCAAACGGAGGCAACATGCTTGCGACATCGGACGGAAATCCCGTACTCGATACCAAGGGTAATCCCATCGTACTTGATTCAAAATACACCACCAGTCTCATCACCGTAACCAAAGAAGGAGAGATCTGCTATCCCGATGACAAGAACAACCCTAAGTCACTGGGTATTACCATCGGACTCTGGCAGTTCAACAATCCCAACGGACTTTCCCGCGAGGGCGATACTCTTTTCAAAGAAACATCCGCCAGCGGAAGAGCGATCAATGAATCGGGCAACAATAATCTCAGAAAGAGTACCATCAACCAGGGTTATCTCGAAGGCTCCAATGTACAGGTTGCCGATGAGATGGTCAATATGATCACAACCCAGAGAGCATATGAACTTAACTCCAAAGTAATCACCACATCTGACACAATGCTAGAAGAGGCTAACAACCTGAGGAGATAATAAATGGATATTTCAGGTATTTCTTCGCTTACAGATTACTATACTTCTGTTACCGGTCAGGCTCAGGCTACGGAGCTTGCAAATACCCTTTCGAACAAAGCGGAAAATGCAAGCAGCGATGACGAACTTCTTTCCGTTTGCAAGCAATTTGAAAGCTATCTTCTGGAGCAGGTTTTCAAGCACTTGGATAAGACGGTCATCAGAAACGGCGACGAATCCAAGGATGCATCCACGGAGAATCTTGTAGATTTCTTCAAGGGTGAGACCATTCAGGAACTTGCAAAGCAGTCCACCGAAAAAGAAGGTCTGGGACTGGCACAGCAGCTTTACGAGCAGCTTCGCCGCAACTACGGTCTTGATCCCAATTCCATTCCCGCAGATCAGGTAGCCTACATCAAACCTAAAAACAACTAAACAATTTCCATATTTGTGGTACCCCCGACGAGCCCAGCGCCGCCGGGGGTATTACAATTTCACGGCGTGGCTGTAAAAACCTCAGAAACTAAGGAAATTACAGTCCGCCAAGGGTAAAGGACTAGCTTCTGAGGAGAAATTGGCTGTAAAAACCTCAGAAACTAAGGAAATTACAGCCCGCCAAGGGCAAAAGACTAGCTTCTGAGGGGAAATCGGCTGTAAAAACCTCAGAAACTAAGGAAATTACAGCCAGCCAAGGGTAAAGGACTAGCTTCTGAGGGGAAATTGGCTGTAAAATCCTCAGAAACTAAGAAAAATACAGCCAGCCAAGGGTAAAAGACCAGCTTCTGAGGGGAGATTGGCTGTAAAAACCTCAGAAATTAAGAAAAATACAGCCAGTCAAGGACAAAAGACTAGATTCTGAGGATAAATGGACTGTAAAATCCCAAGAAAACGCTGAATTTACAGCCCGCCAAGGGCAAAAGACTAGCTTCTGAGGATAAATGGACTGTAAAATCCCAAGAAAATGCTGAATTTACAGCCCGCCCGGGTCAAAAGGCCGGTTTCTGAGGAGGCTTACTCTTCGCCGGCTTTGCTTAATATAACCTTAATTTGTCTTATTGCCCGCTTAGTGTTATCCTAGACGGGTAGTGAACCTGTCTGACTTCGCGCCTTCGCGCAAGCTGGTCCGGACCCTCTGCCCGGCACCGAATATTCGTTTTAGGGAGAATTGATTTGGATTTTTCGCAGGAAGAAAATGTGCTGAAAGGCTATGTTAATAAAGTCTTTTTTGAGAAACATGAGACCGGCTATAAGGCCCTCTCTCTTATTTGCGATGGTGCAGATGAGACCGTCGTCGGTAAGATGCCCGATGTATCAAAGGGCGATACTATAGAGGTTACCGGTGAATATGTGGATCATCCCAGATTCGGCATCCAGTTTAAAGCAGACTCCTACAGGATCATCCCTCCCGCCGATTCTCAGGCGATGGAAAGATATCTCGCTTCCGGTGCCGTTACGGGCGTCGGTGAGAAGCTGGCTTCCAAGATCGTCAGCAAATTCGGTGACGACACCTTCAGGATCATCGAAGAGGAGCCTGAGCGCCTTGCGGAGATCAAGGGTATCAGTAAGAGGAAAGCCATGGAAATTGCCGTCGCAATGGAGGAAAAAAGAGACCTCCGCGATGCCATGGTTCAAATGGCAGGCCTCGGAATCTCTCAGTCCATGGCTGTCAAAATATATGACAATTACGGTCCCGATTACATAAATGTCATCAAGACCAATCCGTATAAACTTGCGGAGGACGTAAGAGGAATCGGATTTAAAACCGCAGATGATATCGCATATAAACTGGGAATGGATCCGGGAAGCGCGGACAGATGCATGGCGGGTATAACCTATGCTCTCACCGAAAGCGCAGCTGAGGGACATTGCTATCTTCCCACGGATGTCCTGATCGATTACACCACAAAGCTCCTCGGTCCCGAGCACGGAAGCGTGGAGGGCGCACTCAGGGAACTGATCCATGCAGGTAAGTTAAAACAGGACAAGGACAATATCTATCTTCCTGCTTTTTATTTTGCGGAGCTTTCATGTGCAAGAATGCTGGCGGAGAAGAACATCCCGATGATGAAGGATCTCCCCGGACTTGATGAGAAGATCGAAAGAGACATCATTAAGATCGCAGAGGGTAATGATATGCAGACAGACCCTCTCCAGATAAATGCCGTAAAAGAATGTATTAAGAACGGACTCTTTATACTGACCGGAGGCCCCGGAACCGGTAAGACGACGACCATCAACATGATCATCGGTTACTTCATGAACCAGGGTCTGGATATTCTGCTGGCAGCGCCCACCGGAAGAGCTGCTAAGAGAATGACGGAGGCGACGGGATACGAAGCCACCACAATCCACAGACTCTTGGGGGTTACCTCAATGGCAGATGAATCCGGTCAGTCCGTCATCTTTCAAAAGAACGCCCAGGAGCCTTTGGAAGCGGATGTTATAATAATTGACGAAATGTCAATGGTTGACATTATGCTGTTCAAGGCACTTTTATCTGCGGTGCCCATATCCTCAAGACTGATACTGGTAGGGGATGCTTCGCAGCTTCCCAGTGTGGGACCCGGATGCGTTTTGAATGATATCTGTTCCTGCCCGGCATTTCCCATGGTCAAGCTGGAAAAGATATTCCGTCAGGACGAGACTAGCAGCATAGTAATTAATGCCCACAAGATAGATAAAGGCGAACACATAGAATTGTCCTCTTCCATAAAGGATTTTATTTTCCTTGAAAGAGACGATTCGAGCGTGATCAAGCAGACCATCGGGTGGATGATCTCAGATAAACTTCCCGGATATATTCATTGCTCTGCGTTTGATATCCAGGTACTGACTCCCATGAAAAAGGGCGCGCTTGGCGCCTACGAACTTAACAGATTTCTGCAGCAGATCTTAAATCCTCCTTCTCAGACCAAGGCTGAGTATATTTACGGAGACACCCTCTACCGCGAGGGAGACAAGGTCATGCAGACCAAGAACGATTACAAACTTGAATGGACTACGGATGAGAGGCTGGAATCGCTTCAGAGAGCGGGAACCGGAGTCTTTAACGGAGACCTTGGAAGGATAAGAAGGATCGACGAAGCGGCCCGTAACATGACGGTGCTTTTCGACGACGGAAGAATTGCAAAGTATTCTTTTTCGGATCTGGATGAACTGGATCTTTCGTATGCCATGACGATCCACAAGTCCCAGGGAAGCGAGTATCCCGCGGTCATTATCCCTGTACTTGATCCTCCGCTGCCGCTTGTTTACAGAAATCTGCTTTATACGGGAATTACCAGGGCCAAATCGTGCGTTGTGCTCCTCGGAAGTTCCCAGACCATTCACCGAATGACAGATACGAGAGGTTCGAATGACAGATACACTTCTTTTGCGGAAAGGCTTCTTGAAGCGTGCGGGCGCTAGAACAATAGACCTGATCTACCCGGTAAGGTGCCCGGTTTGTGATGATGCCGCACCGGGTGGTGAGAAAATATGCCTTAATTGCATGAAGATGCTCAAAGCTCTTAAGTATCCATGGTGTGAAAAATGCGGGAAAAAGCTTGATTCTGATACCGGAGTATGCGGCGACTGCAGAAAAACAAAACATAATTTTGAAAGATGTAGGAGCGTCTTCGAATATCCGTGCGTAAAAGATGCGATTTACAGGTTCAAATATCTGGGAAGACGGGAATATGCGTACTTTTTTGCGGAGAGCTCAGTTAAGATCCTGAGGGATTATCTGGCTATGGCCTGCCCAGATATCATAACGGCCGTGCCTCTTTCCGACGAAAAGATGTTTAAAAGGGGCTATAATCAGGCGGGAGACTATGCTTTGGAGCTTTCGAAACTCTTAAATATACCCTTTTGCCCGGAAGCTGTAAAAAGGGTCAAAAATACCGCTCCCATGAAGCTTTTGAGCCCCGCGGAGCGCCAAAAAAATCTCAAAAACGCTTTTAAGAGCGGGCAAAGTGTAGTAAAATTAAAACGTATATTATTAATAGATGATATATATACTACGGGTGCAACCATGGACGAGTGTGCCGGTGTTTTACTCGAAGCGGGAGCGGAGAGCATATACTGCATGACACTTGCATCCGGAGCCGGAATATAGAATTTCATACGGAGGTGGATCTTTAATGAATGTTCGAAATTGTAAGAACTGCGGCAAGCTCTTCAATTATATCGCAGGACCGCCTATCTGCCCTCTTTGCAGGGAGCAGACCGAAGCTAAATTCCAGGAAGTAAAAGAATACATCAGAGAGCACAAAGGTGTGGGAATAACCGAAGTATCCGAAGCTTGCGGTGTGGACCCCGGACAGATACGCCAGTGGCTCAGGGACGACAGGCTCGAAGTTACTGAAGATTCCGCTCTTATGCTTAATTGTGAATCTTGCGGAGCTCCCATCAGATCCGGAAGATATTGTGACAGATGCAGGGCCAACGTGACAAACGGCCTTAACAGTATTATAAACGCGCATAAAGCTGCCATGCAGCCTAACAAAAGCGATTCCAAAGAGAATCCTAAGATGCGTTTCCTTGACAAATGATCTTGTAATTTACACATATGGTCACCTGTCATATCAGTCCGAAACGGACACTGAATAAGGCAGGTGACTAATTGTGTGTTTGGGAATGTGGTTAGAAAATGCTTAATGAAGACAGAGTCATATTGATGACAAGAATGGCCGCCTATGAGGCAGGCGAAGGAAAAAAGCATATGAATGTCGTCAGATTTTTCAAGGGCGACTATATCGCAGTGGGCATCCTTAAGGGGGTTATCTGCGGCACTTTGTCATATGCGCTTATTTTCGGACTGTATGTCTATTACAATTTCGAGACTTTTCTCGCAAGCATGTACGACATAGATATACTTGAATTTGCACGCGACATATTGATCAGATACCTTTGGTTTTTGGGTATTTACGTTATTATCACATATGTGGTCTGCACCATCAGATACAACATCTCACGCAGGAGTCTTAAGAAGTATTTCAGGAATCTTAAAGTACTCAAGCGTATGTATGATAAACAGTAAGACAGTAAGGAAATGTTATGACTAAGCTTTTAGAGATCAGAGATAATATCAAGTTGTTTTTTGCCAAGTATGATGTTTTTGCGATTCCGGTTGTAAAGTTTTTGCTTGCATTCATCATGATGCTCATGATAAACGGAAAACTGGGATACATGAGCAAGATCGACAACATCGGCATCGTACTTATCGTAAGCCTTGCGGCTTCATTTCTCCCTTCGGGAGCGATACTGCTGTTCGGAGCACTTTTTTCGATGGCTCATGTTTTCGCACTCTCACCTGAGGTTGCGGTCATCGTAGCGGTGATCTATCTGTTGGTTTATCTCATTTATCTGAGATTTACTCCTTCGGAATCACTCTGCATAGTTATCACACCCATGCTCTTTGTGCTCAAGATTCCCTATGTGGTTCCCGTTGTAATGGGACTCATCGGAGGACCCGCTTCGGCACTTTCCGTTGTATGCGGTGTCATTGTTTATTTTGCACTTAACGTTGTAACAACGAATGCGGCAAATGTTTCCGGAAATATATCCGACCTGATGGGCGAGATAAGACTTATCATCGATTCACTTCTCGGAAACAAGCAGATGCTGGTTCTTATCTTTGCATTTGCGATCACCACCATCGTTGTTTATGTGATCAGAAGACTTTCCATCGAGCACTGCTGGACCATCGCAATGCTTTCCGGCGCGGCTATCTGCCTTATCACCGTTTTGGTCGGCGGTGTCGTAAAGGATGCGGGATTCAACATCTTCGGTGTTTTCATCGGATGTATACTTGCGGTCGGTGCCGGTAAAGTCATAGAGTTCTTTAGATTCTGTGTCGATTACACACGTACGGAACGTGTACAGTTTGAAGACGATGAATATTATTACTACGTAAAGGCCGTTCCCAAGATGAACGTTGCCGCTCCCGACAGAAAGGTCAAGAATATCAACCGTGCACACAAGGCACGTACGGTGTTAAACCGAGAACCTGCCGTGAGCGATATGACAGAAGAATTTGATACCGATTATCTTACCGCTCCCATTCCCGGAGAGGAGAAAGACTAAGATAGAAACAGTTTAAAGAAGGCTGACGGATGACATTTTTAAATGACACAATGGAATATCTGAACAGCTTCGTCACTTACATGGGTACCATTGAGTGGCAGGATTACACTGAGATAGTGATCATTGCCGTTCTTTTGTACTACATGATCAAGTGGATCCACCAGAGCAGAGCGTGGTCCCTCTTAAAGGGCCTTCTTGTGATCGTTATCTTTATCGGACTTGCCAAGATCTTTCACATGGATACGATCCTCTGGCTTGCCAGCAACATCCTTCAGTTCGCGGTGATCGCATTGATCGTTGTTCTTCAGCCCGAGCTCAGAAAAGCTCTTGAGTCCCTGGGTAAGACAAATGTCATCGGAGGAATGTTTGATTTCGGACAGAAGCCCGCGGAGGAGATCCTTTCAAGACAGAGTATTAATGAGATTGTCAGAGCGTGCTCGCAGATGGGAAGAGTAAGAACCGGCGCACTTATTGTTATCGAGAACAAAGAATCCGTATCAAGGATCGACGAGACCGGTATCAAAGTGGATGCCGACATCACAAGCCAGCTTCTCATCAACATCTTTGAAAAGAATACGCCTCTCCACGACGGTGCGGTAACAGTCCGCAACAACCGCATTTCCGCGGCAACCTGTTATCTTCCTCTTACCCAGTCCCAGACGATTTCCAAGGAACTCGGTACGAGACACAGAGCCGGACTCGGAATGAGTGAGGAATACGATGCGGTGATCATCATAGTATCCGAGGAGACCGGAAGGATCTCCGCAGCTCACGAAGGTCAGCTTGAGAGGAACTTAAGTGAGGAAGCACTCAGAAATTATATTATTACCGAACTCGGACTTCTGACTGAGGAAGGTAAAGAAGACACAAGTAAAAAACGGAGGCGCAGAAAATGATGAAAACGTTAAAACGCCTCGGACAACTTATAACAAACAATTTCGGACTGAAGCTATTGTCCCTGGGACTTTCATTTGTGCTTTGGGTCATCGTTGCCCAGATCTCAAACCCCGTCGGAACGGTTTCTTTTTCCAATGTGCAGGTGACTCTGAAGAATACCGAGCTTCTTGACGCACAGGGTAAGGTCTACCAGATACTGGATCAGACCGATGTGGTCAAGGTTACGGTAAGAGCTCCCGAATCCGTTATCAGCACGCTTTCTGCGTCGGACATTTCAGCTGTTGCGGATTTTTCCGAAATAACAGAAGACGGAACGGTTCCCATTACTTACTCCCTAGACAGAGCAGAGAGAATAATCCCGGACCATGAAGAGCTTCGCGTAAACGTTGATGATAAGAAGACCAAGTACATAAATATCCAGTACCAGCTCATCGGAAACGTGGGTGAAGGCTGCGTACAGGGCGGCGTCAGGCTGGAAAGGAACAGACTTGAGATATCCGGTCCCGCATCCGCTGTGGACAGAGTAGCTTATGCACTTGTTACCATCGATCTTGACGGTGCCATCAAGACCATTTCCGCGGATATGGAGATCTTCCTGTTCGATCCCACCGGAACCAGGATCGATAATGAACTGATCGTAAAGCAGACCGATTATGTGACCACCACCGTAACGGTTCTTTCGACCAAGACGGTACCTATTTATGCATCTGTTACGGGTGATCCCGCAAACGGATATATCTACACCGGAGACATCGATGTGGATCCCGAGGTCATCACCATTGCGGGTGACACCAGTGTTTTGAACAATATCTCCAAGATCGAGATAACCGATCCCGTTGATATAGGCGGTGCCAAGAACGATATCGTGGCGACATACGATCTGAGCAGATATCTTCCCGCGGGAGTTGAATTCGAGGATAAGTCTTTTGATCCCGAAGTTACCGTTACCGCTTATGTGGAGAGGATGCTTGAAAAGAATCTGACCATTTCGCCGGGTGCACTTTTGCTCCACGATATTCCCGAAGGCTTTAACGCGGAGGTCGTAGGCGAAGAAGACATAAATGTCAGACTCGTAGGTATGGAGACGGAGCTTAATGCGGTAAGCAGTGAATCTCTCACAGGTATTGTCGAGATAGATTCGTATCTGACCGCAAATAATATTTCAGACATAAATGACGGAGACATTATTCCGATCCCTGTCAAATTCAATCTCAGTGAGCATGTAAAGGCCGACCCTGTATATGTAAGGGTATTGCTTACACTTGTTGAAGAAGATGTCTGAAAATAAGGAGAACGAAAAAATGTCCAGAATGTTTGGAACCGACGGAGTAAGAGGAATCGCCAACGAAGAACTTACTCTCGATCTTGCAATGAAACTCGGCCAGGCAGGTGCTTATGTCCTGACCAAACAGCAGAACCACAAGCCCACCATTATGGTAGGCTGCGATACAAGAATCTCGGGAGATATGCTCTCCGCAGCGCTTATGGCAGGTGCCTGCAGCGTAGGAGCAAACTGTATCTATGTAGGTGTTATCCCTACTCCCGCGGTAGCTTATCTTACACGCAAGTACATGGCTGATGCCGGAGTTGTTATCTCCGCATCACATAACCCTGTGGAATTTAACGGGATCAAATTCTTCGATGCAGACGGATTCAAGCTTCCCGATGCACTGGAGGATGAGATCGAAGACCAGATCAAGAGGAACATGGAGGATGTACAGTTCCCTATCGGATCGGGTATCGGCAAGATCAAAGTCAGAACCGATGCAAGAGAAGAGTATATCAACCACGCAGTAAGAAGCGTACCCGTTAATCTCTCCGGACTTAAGATTGTTGCTGACTGTGCGGAAGGCGCATCTCACTATACCTCCATCGAAGCTCTCAGAAAAGCGGGAGCAAATGTCATCGCTATTCACGATCATCCCGATGGGACCAACATCAATGCAAACTGCGGATCCACTCACATGGAAGAACTCTGTGCGAGAGTCGTATTCGAAAAGGCTGATGTGGGACTTGCATTTGACGGAGATGCGGACAGACTTCTTGCAGTTGATGAGAACGGTAACGTTGTTGACGGCGACCAGATCATGGCTATTGTCGGATGCAGCATGAAGGCAGAGGGAACACTCAAGAACAATACGATAGTCGCTACCGTGATGAGTAATCTCGGTTTTTCCATAAGCTGTGAAAAGAACGGCATCAACCTCGAGAGAACTGCCGTCGGCGACAGATATGTTATGGAGAGGATGAAAGAGATCGGCGCTTCCCTCGGAGGCGAGCAGTCCGGTCACATTATTTTCCTCGATGAAAATACAACCGGCGACGGACTTTTATCCGCTCTTCACCTTCTCAAGGTTATGGTTGATTCCGGCAAGAAACTTTCCGAACTTGCCAAGGTCATGGATGTTCTTCCCCAGGCTCTTGTCGGTGCGAAGGTTGCAAACCATAAGAAAGATAAGTACATGGAGTATCCCGAAATCGCAGATGCGATAAAGAAGCTTGAAGAGAAGTTTGCGGGAGAAGGAAGAGTACTTATCAGACCCTCCGGAACGGAGCCTCTCGTAAGGGTTATGATCGAGGGTAAGGACCAGAACATGATCCGCGAAGAAGCAGAGAAACTGGCGAATCTGATACAGGACAGGATGTTCTAAAATAATTGTTTTTGTAACGCTAATCTGTTATTATCATAGATAAGAAGACCACCTGATCTGCCGAAGGCAGCAGGCGTGTCTAAAAAGACTAGGAAAGGCATTAAGAATGGTATCTCAGAAGGTTTTGATCAAAAATCCTACAGGACTTCATTTGAGACCCGCCGGTATTCTTTGCAAGGAAGCAATGCAGTACAAATCACTGATCACTTTCAGATTCGGTGATGACAACACAGCCAATGCCAAGTCTGTTCTTTCGGTTCTCGGAGCATGCATCAAGTGCGGCGATGAGATAGAGTTCGTCTGTGAGGGCGAGGATGAGGATAAGGCACTCGCAGCTCTTGTTGCTGTAGTAGAGAGCGGATTGGGCGAATAAGTCCGGAAAATAAGATTTTTTCAGCGGAGCCTGGTGCTCCGCTGTTTTTATGTGTCCGGATATGCTATAATATCACGGAGTATGTATATTGATACGTTCGGAGGCAACATGTCGGAACTAACTGTAATAGTACCCTGTAAAAATGAGGAGGAAGCCATTCCTCTTTTCTATAAAGAACTGATAGCTCAGACTTCTTTTCTCGAGAAGAGAGGAACCGAGCTTAAGGTGATATTCATAGACGACGGTTCCGATGACAAAACCGTTGAAGTGGTAAGGGGACTTCATGAAAGTGATCCAAGAGTTCACATGATCTCTTTTTCCAGGAATTTCGGTAAGGAAGCTGCCATGTATGCGGGACTTAAGGCTGCAGCGGATTCCGACTATGCGGTTATCATGGATGCGGATCTTCAGGATCCCCCCTCACTTCTCGAAGAGATGTTTTCATACATCGATGAGGGATATGATTCGGTTGCCACAAGGCGCGTTACCAGAAAGGGCGAGCCTCCCATCAGAAGTTTTTTTGCAAGACGTTTTTATAAGGTTATGAAAAAACTCTCGGACACCGAGATCATGGACGGTGCCAGAGATTACAGGCTGATGACAAGCCAGTTTATTACCGCTGTACTTTCCATGACCGAATACAACCGCTTTACCAAGGGAATATTCGGATGGGTCGGATACGAGACCAAGTGGATTGACTTTGAGAATGTTGACAGAAGTGCCGGAAAGACCAAGTGGAATTTTTGGGGACTGGTTATGTATTCACTGGAAGGTATCACTGCATTTTCAACCAAGCCTCTTGTGATGAGTTCATTGATCGGAATTCTTTTTTGCTTTATTGCTTTTGTGATGACTGTATTTATAGTTGTCAGAAGGGCTGTTTTCGGCGATCCCGTTGACGGCTGGGCAAGCCTTATGACGGTTATAGTGTTCTTGGGCGGTGTGCAGTTTTTCTGCACGGGTATACTGGGTCAGTATATTGCCAAGGCTTATCTCGAAGTAAAAGATCGCCCGCTTTATCTTAAGAATGAGAAAAACTGCTTCTGACAAGGGTGTGCTGGGATGGCAAAAACGGTTCTGCTTGTTCTATTTTTGATAATAGTTTCTTTTTTTTCGGGGCGTACCCTGATGCTGTTTTCCGCTCTCTTTTCCAAAAAGAAAGCGGACGTCTTCACATCATTTTGCGCAGGTACTTTAGTGGTCCTGTGCGTTTCTTTTGTATCCCACTTGCTTACGGTCTTGCAAAGCGGAATTTTGGCGGATGAGAAAAAACTTGCCGGGATAGTTATGATCTCGGTGATGACTTTGTCATATTTTGCATTTGTCATTCTGACCGTTGTCATGGGTAAGACCAAGGATGACAAGAAGAAGGAGAAAAGAAAACTTGATCCGGCATCGAAGATTGCTGTATGCATTGCGGGCTTGGCAGTGCTTGCAGTTCTCGTAACCGTCATATGCGGACTCAGGGTTAACTCTGTTGGGGATGAGACTTTAGAGACCGTCAGGGTTTTCGTAAAAAACGGAGTGATGTATTCTGCGGATCCCTTAACCGGCATGCCTTATGCGGAGGGCGTTCCCATGAGATACAAGATCCTGAGCCTTCCCGGATTGTACTCGGTTTTCGTATCAGCTTTCGGAACTTCACCCGAGATACTTTTATATAACATCATGCCTGCATTCTGGTTTGTATCCGGACTTTGCGCCATGTTTGCCTTATCGAAGAGTATCTTCGGCGGAAAAGAAAACGAGATTTTTAATCGCAGCGTTTTTATGACAGGCGTCATTTTGTTTACATATGCGGCTGATCTTTCATCCTATGCTCAGGGCTTTTCGGTCCTGTCGCAGATGTGGACGGGAACGGCAATAAGGATCTGGGTTCTGATCCCCTTTATGCTGTATCTTCTCTTTGAGAAGAAATATATTTTGGCGCTTCTTCCCGCGTTATGTGAAGTTTTTATCTGCAGAACTCAGTACGGTATAGGATTTTGTGCATGCATCTATGTGATGTACGTACTCAGCTTGTTTGCGGTAAGGAGGGTGAAATGCTTAAAGGCCTCCTGACAGATTGCATAATACATTTCAGAGAATGCATTATTTTGAACGCTTCGCTTTTTACGGCATGTATTGCCGGAGCGGTTATGCTCGGAAAGAGCGGCAGGAAAACGGATGAGAGGATCAAGGCACTTCTTTTGATGACTCTCGTATCATTTGTTCTTTTGATATGTCCCGCAAGTGCATCCGTAATAAGGGTTGTATTCGGAACATATTATGATGTGCCGGATATATGGGGAATCATCCCTTTGATACCTCTTGGCGCCATATGCCTCTCGGGTATGGTGGGTGAGCTTTTCTCTGATCTTCGTAAGGAGAAAAAAAGTACTGCAGCTTTGGCCTGTGCGTTTATGGCAGGTGCCGTGCTTCTGTGCGGGTCACTCGGAACACCTGTAGAGAGGACGGCCGGAAGGTATGAGAATGCATCGGTATCCGAAAAGGAAGCAGCCGTCTATATATGCGAGAATTATGATGCCTGCGCGGTAGTCGCAAATGATGATATCACCGCAGCTCTTCACGGAATATCCGGGGGCATTACCACTTTGTACGGAAGAGATATGTGGGACGGAAGGCTTACCAAGAACCGTCTCGGAACTTATTCTCCTGAGTTAAGACAGCTGCGGGATGATCTTCTTGATATGGAAGACAACAAGTTTTACCTCGCTCCCGAAGTTTGCAAAGAAGCTTTTGAACTGGGCGCCGGACTTGTGGTTGTGCCCGGAGACTGCGACCCGTATTCTTTTGAAGCCGAAGGCTTCTGCTATGAAGAATTCACCGCATCAAACGGTGAGAGTTTTTATTTTGTTTACGGAGGTATTCTATGATAAGCGTAGTAATACCTGTTTATAATCTTGAAAAATATATAGAGCATACACTGGATTCGGTGCTTGCACAGAATATTCCCGATATAGAGATCATTCTTGTGGACGACATGAGCACGGATAATTCGGTGGGCACCATCAATATGTACAAGGCCCGCCACATTGAAGCTCCCATCAGACTTATCGAGCCCGGTAAGAAGCTGAAGGCTCATGGTGCCAGAAATCTGGGAATCCGTGAAAGCGGCGGAAGGTATATCGCATTTTTGGACGGAGACGATCTCTGGATGGAGGGGAAGCTTGAAAAACAGTTGAAACTCATGGAAGAGAAGAAGTGTGGATTCTGCTACACGGGATATGAATTTGCGGATAAGGATGCAAATCCCATGGGCAAGGTGGTTAAGGTGCCTTCGAAGATCAGTTACAGAAAGGCTCTTTGCAATACCACGATCTTTACTTCAACGGTGATCTTCGATACGGAGATCGTGCCGAAGGAAGAACTGGTATTTCCCGATATAAAGTCGGAGGATACGGCACTTTGGTTCAAGCTTCTTCGTAAAGGCTATGCCGCAATGGGTGTGTGCGAGAATCTGGTGCTTTACAGAAGGATCGGTAATTCTCTTTCTTCGGATAAGTCCGATTCTGCACGCCGTATCTGGAATCTGTACCGTCAGTCGGAAAAGCTGCCCTTTATATACAGCTGCTTTTGCTTTATAGGCTGGGGATTTAACGCAATAAAGAGAAGACTTTAGGTGACAGTGGGGACGCTTCTATTTTGTCACCAAATGATTCAATGGAGGGTTCCTTCACTCCTGGGGTCCTGCCGCGGTACATAATTCTCTCGCTTTTCGGGGTCAGGCGGCCCTGGAACCATGATGGTTATACCTCATGCCGCAGACCACCGAAGTCTCGACAATCATGTATCCGCGTCACCCCGCGGAGTACAGGAACCGCTCCCGATAGACATAGTTACAAAATAGAAGCGTATACGTTGTCACCATGATATAATAAATTAGTTATGGATAAGCCTTTAGTAAGCATCGTAATACCTGTGTATAACGCCGCAAAGTACCTTGAGCGGTCGATTGGCAGTGTCCGTAAACAGACTTATGAGAATCTGGAGATCATATGCGTTGATGACGGCTCTGTGGATGAGTCACTGCAGATGCTTAACGGCTATGCCGCGGAGGATCCCAGGGTCAAGGTCATATCCAAAGACAACGGCGGATCGTCCTCTGCCAGAAATGCGGGACTTAAAATCGCAACAGGCAAATATATAGGTTTCATCGATGCTGACGACCATATCGAAGAAGATATGTATATGAACCTTGTATACGCATTGGAGAACGACTATGATGCGGATGCGGCTCAGATACTTTCCTGTGAGGAAGATGAAGAAGGCAAAGTGATCAAGGCTTTCGGTGAAGGCTTTGATGAAGCGGAAGTCTTTACGGGAAGGGAATTTTTCAGAAGTCTTTTGCTCCACAGGGGAGACAGTTCGTTTTGCACGAAGCTTTTCAGGAAGGACTTCTTCGAAGGGTTTTCTTTTTCCGAGGGGAGACTTAATGAGGATTTCGAGCTCTTGGTAAATATGAGCTCGTCCATAAGAAAACTACTTGCGGTGAGAAAACCGGGATATCATATAATCCTTCGCGGGCAGAGTAATACAAGAGGCACTTATAAGCAGAGCTTTTACGAGAACGTAATGGAAAATGCGGATAAGATGCTGGAACTTACGGACAGGAAATTTCCGGAGTACAAAGACGACGCGATCCATTTTTATCTGATGCAGGCAATGTGGTTTCTGCTCCACATACCGGCGGATGAGATGACTAATGACAATGCGCTTTATACTTCGGTGATGAAGAAGGTTAAAGTGTTCAGAGGAAATATCCTCAGGGATAGGAACTTTTCAGGAAAGCATAAGAGAAATCTGATGCTGTTTGCATTCCTTCCGGCAAGATTTGTAAAAAAGACACATGAAAGACTCAAGAAAAGAAATGATCATTAACGACGAACACTACAAAAAAGATCAAATACTTGAGAGCACAAAGAGACTTATCAATCTGATGCTCTGTATGGGATGCATAGGACTGGAGATAGCAATCTTCGGTCTTCATTGGTATTTTCATTTCCAGCACAGTGTTGTTGAACCTTTGAGAAATTTCTGGTTCAAGGGTCACATTCTTGAGATAGCGATCTACGGTGTGATCCTTTTGATGTTCTCCAACATGTACGGCGGAATGAGACTTGGATATCTTAAAAATTCCGAGATTGTTTTTTCGCAGCTTTTTGCAACGCTCCTTGCGGGAATAATGATCTATGGTGAACTTTCCATTATGGCATTCCAGCTGTTCAGACTTCCCTATTTCATATACATGGGAGTTGAGCAGTTCCTTGTGGTAGTTATCTATATTCCTATTGCAAATAAGATATACAGGCATCTTTTCCCGCCCAGAAAACTTCTCATGATCTACGGAAGCAAGCAGCCCGATGTTCTGAGCGAGAAGTTCGAGACCAGAAAAGATAAATACAAGATCACCGACCGTATCGAAGTTGAACAGGGATACGAAGCGGTTGTTAAAAGGATCGAGGAAGACTTTTCTGCCGGTAAATGCAACGCCGTTGTTATCGGTGATATCACCGTTGAAGAGAGAAAACAGATAATCAAGTATTGCTACGGCAATTCCATCAGGTTTTACCTTTTCCCCAAGATCGGTGATGTAATAATGACCGGTGCGGAGGAACTTCACGTATTTGATTCTCCCATACTTCTTACCAGGGAGTATTCGCTTACTATCGAGGAGAGAGTGATCAAGCGTACCATCGATATTGTTTTCTCACTGATACTTATCGTTTTGACTTCTCCCTTTATGCTTCTTACGGCACTTGCGGTTAAGCTCTATGACCACGGCCCGGTTCTTTACAAGCAGGTAAGATGCACAAGAAATGCTAGGGAGTTCAAGATCTATAAATTCAGATCCATGAGAGTCGATGCGGAGAGCGACGGAGTTGCAAGGCTTGCAAGCAAGGGCGATTCCAGGATCACTCCCGTTGGAAAGTTCATCAGGAAATGCAGACTGGATGAGCTTCCTCAGCTCTTTAATATCTTAAAGGGTGAAATGTCCTTCATAGGCCCCAGACCCGAGCGCCCCGAGATAATCAAGCAGTATGTTGAGATCATGCCCGAGTTTGCATACCGCATGAAGGTTAAGGCAGGGCTTGCCGGATTTGCACAGGTCTATGGAAAATATAACACTTCACCTTACGACAAATTAAAGCTGGATCTTATCTATATCGAAAAATATTCGCTTATGCTGGACCTTAAGCTCATGCTTCTTACACTTAAGGTTCTTCTCTGGCCCGATTCGACGGAAGGCGTTGATAAGGATCAGATAACCGCTCTTAAGAACGAAAAACAGAACGGCGGACGTGACGACTAAATGAAAGTATTATGGCTATGCAATCTCATACCGCCTCAGGCAGGCGAGATTCTCGGCATCTCAGGCATTCCCAAGGAAGGCTGGGTCGAGGGTCTTATGACCGCCATGGCTTCTAAGGCTTCCGAAGTTAGCCTTGCCATTGCATTTCCCGTTTCCGAGGAGCATGACGGAAAAAGGGATTCCTTTGTGATAGGCGAAAATTTTGAGGTTACTTTCTTTGCTTTCCGTGAGGATACCGTTCACCCCGAAACATTCGATCCTTCTCTCGAAGGAAGGATGAATAGGATACTGGATGAGTTCCATCCCGATGTGGTCCATATTTTCGGAACCGAATTTCCTCATGCACTTGCAATGGGCAGGGCTGTGTGCGGCGATGATTTCCATTACCATCCCGGGAGAGAAAGACTCCTGATTACATTCCAGGGAATCTGTGCGGCTGTGGCTGCGGATTACATGGCTTGTCTTCCCGATGAGATCGTATCATCCACGACCTTCAGAGATACGGTGAAGAAGGATTCCATAAAACAGCAGCAGGAAAAATTTCAGGCAAGAGCCCGCAATGAACTTGAAGCTGCAGGATACGCCGGGTACCTTGGCGGAAGAACTTCTTTTGACAAGAAATGGGCAACAAGACTCGGCCCCGAAGCTCAGTACAGATATGCAGGAGAGGTTATGAGAGCTGTGTTCTATGAACCTCTTCCGACGGATATTAACAGGGATGCAAACACCATATTTGTATCCGGAGCGGATTATCCTCTTAAGGGATTCCATATCCTGCTCAGGGCACTCATGGATATCAACTGGCCGGAACTGAAAATAAGAGTTGCGGGTCAGAATATAGTTTCCAGAAATACTTTTAAAGAGAAAGTAAAGATCTCCGAATACGGGAAATATCTGGGAGATCTGATAGAGAGAGGAAATCTTCAGGGTAAGGTTGAATTCCTCGGAAGGATCTCCGCAGAGCAGATGAGAGAGGAATATCTGAAGTGCGGAATGTATATCTGTCCTTCTTCCGTAGAGAATTCTCCCAATTCCATCGTGGAAGCTTCTCTTTGCGAAACTCCTGTTATAGCTTCCAGAGTCGGGGGAATCCCCGATATCATCGAGGATAAAAAAGAATGCCTTCTCTATGACTGTAATGCAAGAAAACCTCTCGATGAAGTTGCGGCATCGCTTCGAGGATGTATCGAAGCCGTTATGGCAGATCCCGAAGCTGCAAAAAACAGAGCAAAAGCCGCAAGGAGGAGAGCTCTCAAGGAACATGATCCCGGGACTGTTGCGGATCAGATGATCGGGATTTACACGGAGATGTGCGGCAGAGATTCATGAAGATTGTCTTTGTATCCAATTATATAAATCATCATCAGATTCCCTTTTGCGAGGCCATGATAGAAAAGCTTGGCCCCGCGGGGGATTTTGTTTTTATCCAGACGGAAAAGATAGAAGAAGAGCGTACTTCCATGGGGTGGAAAGATGAGACCCTGGCATATGTGATGAGGGCATACGAAAGTGAGAAAGTTCACGAAGAGTGCCTTAAAAAGATCATGGATGCGGACTGTGCTCTCATAGGCTGGACCACGGATATGTCCCTTGTTATGCCCAGACTTAAGAAGGGAGCACTTACGCTTCGAATAAGCGAAAGGCTCTACAAGAAGAGCCAGCTCTACGCATACAATCCCAGAGGGCTTTTGGCCAAATACAAAGAGCATACAGCATTCAGAAAAGGTCCCGTATATCTCATGTGCGCAGGTGCTTATGTTGCATCGGATTACGGAATTTTCAGCGCATACCCCGGCAAGAAATTCAAATGGGGTTATTTCCCCGAGTTAAAAGAATACGGAAATGAAGACCCTGCCGAGCTTAAATCCAAACCGGGTGACCCTGTAAGGGTGCTGTGGGCCGGAAGATTCATAGGCTGGAAGCATGCGGAGAATGCACTTTTAGTTGCCGGAAAGCTTCAGGAAGAAGGTATTCCTTTCCATATGGATATCATCGGAACAGGTGAGATGGAAGAAGAGTTAAAGCAGATCACCGCTTCCAAGAGGCTTATCGAGAATGTGACTTTCACGGGCCCCATGGAGCCTTCAAAGGTCCGTGAGTATATGGAAAAAGCGGATATATTTATCTCTACCAGTGACAGACAGGAAGGTTGGGGCGCGGTTATCAACGAAGCCATGAACTCATCCTGCTGCATGATAGTTCCGGCGGAAGCAGGCGCAGTTCCATATATGATCGAAAACGGATACAACGGATATGTGTTTAAGTCCGATGATACCGATGAACTTTTATCATGTGCAATGCAGGCTGCAAGATATCCCGATATCAGGAAGAAGATGGGCAGACGCGCATACGAGACCGTGAGATATACCTGGAATGCAGCAAACGCAGCAGACAGAATGGTGCAGCTCATAGGAATCCTGTCTGATGCCTGGGGAATCGCCGAAGACGAATGCGGAGTTCCTTCAAGAGAAGTTCCCACAGAGACTGTTATCCCCTGGGATGAAGGCCCCTGCTCGAGAGAAGAGGTGCGGGATGAATCCGTAGTCATCGAAGAGGCACTTAAGTTTGATAAATCCGAAGACGAGTATTAAGGTGACAGAAGAGAGTTGGCATCATTGCGTGGACTTCGACATTGTCACACAATTTAGAGGATTACAGTGGAAGATTTTTCTGGAAGAAAGAATAAAATATCTTTAGAAAGAGAACAAACCGAAGGAATAAAGTCATCGATTAACAATTATTATGATGCGGTTTCTGACCAAGCATATAGACTGAAAAACTATTTGGAATCGTTATCTCAATCTGATTGTTGTTCAAACGAAACACATTTTCAAATGTATGAGGAAGAACTATATGAATTCGGACTCAATAGGGAAAGATTAACGCATATTTTATCTGAGTATCAAGATGAACTAAAAAAACACTATAGTAATCTGGAACGGGAAGAAGACGAATTGCTTGAAGAAGAAAGCAGGGCTTTCGATAATGAGTGACAGTATAGATATTAAAAATTTTGAAATAGAAGCAGTTGTAGATAAATTGCGTCATGTAAAAGGGATAGAAGAAAAGAAATCAATGTTGTCAGATGGAAGTACGATTTCGGGGTGGCGTAACCTCTTCGAATCAATCTCGGAGAGTGATGTTATCAGAAAAGAATTGGAAGAATCTGAATTGTTCCATATTGATAATATCAGTTCTTTTAATAGTAACTGGCTTGATCTGGATAAACGAATGGCAAGTGAAATATCGATAAACAAATGAATAGCGATTCAATATTAAATGGAAATAGAATATGTGAGGAATCCGATCACTTGTCCAGATCGCTTCAAATGGAAATCGACAGTTATAATGCTAAAATTCAGATGTTGATGGAATTCGAAAATCTGGATATTAGTGGCGAATCCGTATCTGCGATCAAGCGGAAAAATAAGGAATTGATCGAAATTATTAGAATGCTGATAGATGCAGATCAGTGTGATGTCAGAGATTTGAGTATATTATCTGATCGTGTGCGAGGCATATACATAAACGGAGATGAAGTGCTTAGAAATATTGAAACAGCACGACGTAATGCTGATGAGTGTAGCAATACGGCTTCTTCATTAAGTGCGGCTGCTGATCGGGCAATATATCCTTGGGAGGCTCAGAGTTTACGCGGTATGGCATCAGCCAGCAGAAGCCAAGCCGACAGTTGGAACCGAATAAGGGAACATTGGGAAAAACAAAGAGATTTATATGATGCAATCGATGATAATACGTCTCAGCTGTTTCGCGATGGTACATCTTTGAATAGACAAGCTGGGATTAAAATGAATTCCCGCACACAATGGGGATTATCTCGTGGACAATATGATGCAAATGGTTCTTCGGATTTATTGAGGAGTGGCGCCGGAAAGATCTCCATAGTGGATTTTACAAAGCGGTATCTCGCCAGCTCGGGATTTGATGAATCGGATATTGATATAATATATAAAAACTACTATGATGTTTTTCTTTTGATAATGCAGGCACAAAGGCACCACTCGTTTGAGTTGTATGATCTGTTAATAAAAGCACGTAAGTTGTGTTTGAAGGAATCATATAGAAGTATATATGACGATTTAGTTGATCACCAGGGATATACATCAGAGCAAGCGATGGATTTTTTGTATGATTTGTATGCTAACGATGCACTGGAATCATATGATAAGTCTTTATATTTTCCGGTATCTGATCCTTTTACAGATATCAAAGATGATCTGGAGTTTGAAAGATACATTTTTGAAAAAATAAATTTCCCTATCCGCCCTGAGGAAATCGAACAAGTACACGATATCCTTGTGGATTTTGGTATTACGGATAGATACAGTATAGCTTGTTTTCTTCTATGCTGTGATTATGAAACGTATGTCCCTAATCCCAACTCGATAGGTGAGGGTGACTATTGTGATTCAAATGGGCTACTGATAAGTGAACTATATGATGAGGATAGTGATTATGAGTATTCGGTTCGCGGAGTAGGATATATTCAAGTTACTCACTTGGACAACCAGAGACGGGCGTATGAAGAATTATATGCTCGAGGGTATGTTGGGGAATTAGATGCAGATGGTAGTTATGTAAACGAACTGGCCCAATCTCCATGGGCGGTTTCTGCGTGGTATTGGTCAATGAATCCGACCTTGGAAGATGGATCGAGCTTAAATGAATATGTTGTAAATGTGATTAATTCGGAGGAATATAAAGGGTTTACAATTGGCTTGCCATACGTTTGTGAAGCTTTTGTTAATGGGAAAGAAACCCGAGAAATAGATGATTATCATCATTTGATTGCTCGTGGTATGGTAGATAATTGGACTGTTGATTCATACGGTTATTTATGGATTAATAATACAAATACTCAGTTGCCGTCTATTTTACGATTTAATGAAATGGCAAATTCTTTTAGACTAATTATGGAGGATAAAAGGGTTTGCGATTGATAAATCGATAATAAGCAGATTGATGGATATATAATATGGATAAACACATTAACTACAGAACTATAATTTTGCTATTTACAGTTGTACTTTTACTTATGCCGTCATGCAGTCCGAAAGTTGATAGTATTGCAACATATGAAGCTGATATCGATGTAACTGAACAGATAGTTTTTGACGATGAATCTGAAAAGAATGAAGTCGACAGTTCTTCAAACAATTCTATTGGAAGATTGATCAGCTCTGAAGAAATGATCACTGAGATATTGGGAGAACAACCTATCGACATATACGATAGCAGCAATGCCTCGTGTGATAGTTGGGCAGATTATTATGAAGCGTTAGTATACAGCAATCTATTATATGATAATATTTATTATTTAGCATATTTGGATGAAGATGATGATCCTGAACTGATTGAGTACAATAGATCGAGTGATATTACATCTATTTATTCTTGGAAAAATCCCGATAATGATTTGCATATTTCTGGACAGATCGCTTATGAAGCATATACCGGACAGATATTATCAAAAAGTTCTTATAAGGACGCAGACGGTAACCGAATTGACTATCTGGCAGATAAACTGTATACGTCGAATGGTATTGAGGAATGCGCCTGCTATTATGAGAATCCAGATGAAGTGTGGAATGTATTGGGCGTACAAATCAATATGGAAAGTTATAATTCGATTACAGAGAAATACGACTTTTTAAACATAAAGGTTCTTAGATATGATAATTGTTATTCTCCAATTGAAATAATGTATGTTTTGAATTCGGGATTTGATTCTTCGTATGGTCATAGGTACGAGATAATATATGATGATCTTAGCTGGGAGGAAGCAAAGAAAAAATGTGAAGAACGAGGCGGATATCTTGCTGTTATAACCTCATATCCCGAGCAAATCAGAATCAAGGAACTGATGGATGTATATGCGGTTGAAAACTCTGCGTTTTATATAGGCTGCGCCCAAAATGCTGATCAAATATGGTACTTGAGTGATGGGAACTATATGAATGTGGGCGGCGGCTGTATTTTTGTTGATATGCCGACTTATTCTACGTTCAAGTCAATGCTTGGAGAATATGCTTCTGATGATATGAGATACGGAATGGCATATTATCATCGTGGTTATATCGGAGAATCCATTATATATAATATGGATCTGATATATGGCCCCAATAATCTCGCGGAATATAATCCTGAGACTTCAGGCAGAGTAGGATATATCTGCGAATACGATAATTAAGCGACAGTGGAGAACTGATATCATTGAGCTTATAGATGTTTTGTCAGAGTAGTATATTTAATGAAGATTAGAATGATATATACATTTTTATTATGTGTTGTGTTAGCCGGATGTAGTTCACTTTCTTATAATTCCAGAGAATTTCTGGATGAAAGTGATACTAATACCTATAATGAGGTTACTTCGGATTATGATGATAAAGAACTTGATGCTAACCCTGTGTTCGATGATTTTTTTGATGGTAAATGTCCAGCGATACAAGCTGATGGAGATGAACTTTGGGTAGATGATCTGGAATTCAGTGATACGGACAGTAACCTTCTCCGAATCGGTGAAAGAAAAGACGTTGATAATGATGGTATTGTAGAGCAATTGATAGACGGACCTTTCGATGGTGGGTTTTATCTGGATTGTGAATTCGGGGAATTGTATGTTTTTCCGAAATTTGAACATTATGGAAATGTCAGTTATTTAGATTATGATGATGGATGTCGGATTCTATATTGGGATATAAAATCCGGAATACAGTTTTACCATCTGATCAAAATGAACGGCACATTTATTGAGGAGGACACTCAGTTTTTATACAGCGAGGAATATGATGGTAACAGTACCATTTGGAAATACAGAATTAACGGAGAAGAAGTGGAAGAGGATTTTTTTATTTCTGAAATTAATCGATTGCTACCAGGATATTTTTAAGTGTCGGTGGTGAAAGATTGATAGGGGTTATGAATAAACACATTAATTATATCATTGATACATGATTTAGGGACTAAATAATTTGTATAACGATTATTGAATGAACAATAATGAATTTGAGAAGATATAAAAGTATACTTATTTGTTTTTTATTTGCTGTAATTCTGTGTTCGTGTAATACATTTAATGAGCAAGACAGCATTGGTAATGTTCAACCCTCGACTGGTGAGAATGTAGATTCAATTGATGGGAAAGATGAATTATTACCTTCTTCTCATTCTGATCAAATGATATTTGTTTCGACAGAGGAGATGATCCAGGAGATACTCGGATTTGAACCGATTCATACTGATATTATGAATTTTTCTGAGTCGGATTATGAAGACTGGCTTGATTACTATTCTTCAATTGTTTATACCAACATAAATGCATATGATATCGGCTATTATCTATCATATCTTGATGGAGATGATATTCCTGAATTGATTGAATGTGTAGGTGCGTTAGAAGCCTCTTTCGTATGGTCGTGGAAAACTCCGGGTGAATTCAGCGAAATGCCCAGGACGTTTGCTTATAATGAACGGTCGGGGAGGATTCTGTCAAAAAATACCTATTTTTATACGGAACAAAATTCAGATTATCTATATTACGGTAGATATGACGGTGATTCCGGATACGAAATGTGTGAGTATTATAATGCTGACCACGAGGGATCATATAAAGTGTTTGATGTATCCGTCGACAAAGATAATTATTCGGTTTTGACTGATATATTTGACATGGATAATCTCATCAAATGTGACTATTCCCATAGCTATTCATCCCTGGAAATCATATATATAATGAAAACCGGTCATGATTCTTCATATAATCACAGATATGAGATTTTTTATGATGACTTGAGTTGGGAAGAAGCCCGTGAAAAATGCACTGAAAAGGGTGGATATTTAGCTACAATCACTTCGACAGAGGAATTGAATTTATTAAGTGAATTGTTGAGTGAAAACGAATCAAATGAATCAGCGTTCTATATTGGATATCGTAGATTTAATGGAAGCGAGCACGGTGAGTGTGTTTGCTTGAACGATGGAAGATATTTGCATGCAGAATATCAAGATAAATTTAGGATTCGTTATCCTGATCATTCATATTTTAAGAAATTTTACGGTGATTATTCAAATGGCGATTTACTATATGGATTATTCTGTTACTGCGATAGTGACGTGAATGGAACGCAGAATGGCGGTTCAGAATTGGTTTATGGCCCTGAAAATCTTGCGAAATATAACCCGGAGATGTCAGGGAGAGTAGGATATATCTGCGAATACGATGAGTGAGTTTATGTTGAACTTCTTATATGATTTGACTAATTCAGAGCTATGAGAATAAGTAAAGAAACAATAGTATATCCTCTTCCGACATTTGAACTGCTTGCTAAAAAGGAATCAAAGTGGAGATTACAGTTACCTCAGGATTATAGGTTCTTTATCTTGAAGTATAACGGGGCTGTTCCTGCAGAATGCAACTTTAGCTGTAGTGGTCATGAATATATGGTCACGAGATTCCTGTGCATTCTAGAGAATGTAAGAGAATCGGAATTCGGATGGCTTGATATCAGCGTGGTGGAATCTCAGATAGGAGAACGTCTGACTGAAAATGAGGATCTAATCGGAGTTGAGGTTCTGCCCATTGCAGAATTGTATTCCGGAGATTACCTATGCCTTGATTTCAGGATTGATAAATCTTCTCCTTCCGTATGCGTATGGAGTCACGAAGAATCTGAAGATTTTAGTCCTGTAACATATGAAGTAGCAAGGAACTTTACAGTGTTTCAAAAACTATTAAGATAAAGCGGATAATTCAACAAGGACGGTCCCGAGATCCGTCCTTGTTGGAGTAATAAGGGATTATCTTATGGACTATTGCTTGGATGTGATCATTCGAAGGAACGACATTGAAAACGCAGGACTTTCGGAAAAAACAAATGAATGGAATGGAGAGATAATCTCATATATACCTTCACAGTACCTGACAGATTCGGGTATTGCTTTCGAAGAGATTGAAGATCATTCCTTCTATGAAAACAGATATGGAATTGAATTATCTGAAGAAGATGTAGCTATGCACTTAAAGTCCGATATAATCCGGGATCTCGAATATGGTATCAATACCTGCCCTGAGATTCCTGCAGATAACACCTTGCTGGATTTTTTGAAACGATTGACAAAACTTACCATGTTTTATGTGGTTTTGGTTCGGGAAGACGAAGATTTGAAAGAAAGACATGAAATACATTCCGAAGAAGAAATGTGCAAAGTATTATCGGATTGTATGAAATGGACAGACCCGAAGGATGTATTACTTTACAAGAAGTTAAGCTGATCTTCTTGCCCGAAGCTGAGGATTGCCGTGATGATTTGTGAAAAATGCAAAACTGAAATGGTCCGGTATAAGGAGAACAATATACAGGGATGGAAGTGTCCTGCTTGTGGAAATGGAATATATACATCGTACTTTGACGAGATTGATTCGGATCCTACGGAGTACAGTTTGTTTATTAACGGAACTCAGGATGTTACTACAGAGAAAATTCAATACATTTCTAAGATTGCTAACATCAATTTTATAGAAGCTAAAAATATCCTGAGTAAAGGAAATAGCAGCGAAATAAAAACGAAGGCTCCTATGATGAAAGAAATCATAATCCGTCTGAGAGAATTGGATATAGATTACACTGTGACTCCGGAATTCAAATATACAGAGGCAAAAATGATTGTAGATAAAAAAACAGAAATACAAAAACTGATTGATTCAAGTAAACTTGACTCTGATGAAAAAATTGAATCATTTGAAAATGCAATTCAGGCATTGAGTGAAAAGCTTTCATGTGACGATGTTACTTGCCTTTGCAAAGCATTTTGTGATGATACGCAAAATGAAGAAGTAATGTTCGGATTGATACATTTGGTTGAGCGACTTCGGGGTAAAGATTATTTAAGAGAAATAGCACTTTGCACTCCCGATATGACGGATGCTCATGATTGGGCTATGACACTGAACAAGCGTATTCTCAATAGTGCAGACTATTTGGATATGTATATCTCTGTTATTGATTCGTTGGGTGAATCAGAGAAGGATAAAATCCTGAGTTTGTTAAATGATATCAAGAACGATAACCCGAGCAGATTTGCGGAAAAAATTGATTATCTGATTGGAAGAATATATTAAATTTGTTTTCGATGAATTATGAGTGCATGACTAATAAGAAAAAAACGGAAATATAACGATTTGCATATTATTTGCAATTATCCTTTGCTCTTGCACTATTCAAAACAATCAAAGTTCTTTCTCTGACGCCGATTCCGCATTTGATGAATACTTCGCAGGAGAAAGATTTGTTCTGTCCCCTGAAGGAGCAGAACTTCGGGTAGATGATTTTGAATTTGATGAATCAGATTCTAATTGCTACAGGGTCGGGTCCAGAAAAGTCGGTAATGTCAAAGGGGACGGTTCTTAGAACCGCCCCCTTTTTTTCTTAGTACGTATACAGCACATGGCCTGTGATGGCTTCGTATGCCCCTACAATCTCATCAAGGGGTACTCCCCAGTCTCTCTCCGGAGAGATGGAATATCCGAAGGCCATGCAGATGAGGCGGCCTCTCGGGTCGAAGACCGCAGAGCCCGAATCGCCCGGTCTTAGTCTGAGAGACATCTCTGTCTGCTCGTGGGGCTCAAAGTATTCGAAATTCCCGTGAAGGTTAACCAGCCGGCCGTAAGTGTAATGGACTATGGTTCCGTCCGTGTCAAGATTCTGAAGCCCAAGTGATATGTTATCCTTATCATCCAGCTTTTCCCAATAGGTCATGTCTATATGAACGGTTGAGATGATATTCTCAAATCCTTCGGGAAGATCAGAAAGAGGAAGCTTTATGACGGCCACGTCATAATCCTCCGCACATCCCACCAGCTTAGCGGTGGCACACTCACCAGTATAGAAATATACTTCACATTCCTTGGCTTTACCTATTACATGCCTGTTAGTAAGCATGTAGATATAGCCCTCCGTGATCTCTGCTATAAATCCCGATCCGGTTTTATATGTTCCCGCACTTTCGGGTGCTTCTACATGAACGATTGCGGGCATCAAATCTATCAGCGTATCTTCAAAGTTCTCATTGGATATAAGCCCGGTATCATAAACATTGATGGCGCCTATTATAGTCGCGTTTTGTCTTGATATGGTTCCATTTCCTATCAGCTTCTGAATATCCTCTGCATCCATTACATGAACACATACTTCTCTGGAATCATTGAATCCGCAGGAATCCGTAGCTGAAAATGTAACGGTGAATTCTTTTGCTTCCGAGTAATCCGAAGTGTCTGATATCAGGGTTATATCGCCTGTCAGGTCTCCGTCGGTTTCATCAAAAGCGCTTGCATATTTCAGTAGATCTTCTTCGGAACCTGTTGCCACGTAGAAATCTTCATGGACAAAAAGCTGCGGCGGAGCATCTATGATGAAATCAATAAGAGTTCTTGCGGTATTTCCGGTTGAATCTTTTGCAACGATCCAGACGGAATGATAACCGGGCTCATCATAATGTAAACTCCTGACATTTATAAGATTGCCGTCGAAATTCAGGGATACATTTTTATCCGCATCCTTTACGGATACGATCAGGTCCGCGGGTTTTATATCGGAACCAGTGGGAAAGTATAAAGGTCCGTTCTTATACAAAAACTCGGGTGTGATCGTATCTTCGATCCTGATATCCGTGCTCATGTCCCTACCGAAGTAACTGATACCCACGTGGTAATCGCCGGGTACGCTTACATCTACCTCACTCATGTCGGGGCTGATGATCCTTCCTGCGAGGAATCCCGTTTTCAGGAAATACCTGGGATTGTCGGATATGGGTTCTCCGAGTTCGAATACGATCTCACCGCCCAAAGGCTTTGCATAGAAGAGAAGATGCACGGAATAAATAAGCCCCGCAAGTAAACATACTACGGAGCCTATCAATAATATGAGTCTCTTCTTATTTATTTTTCTGTTTCCCCATATGGGGAATGAAGACTGTTCCATTACTTAAAATATCTTGCAAGTGTCTGCGCCAGTTCGTATCTGCCAATCTCGTTATAGTGAACGCCGTCGCCGAGAAGGTAGATTCCCGTGGTTTCCTGAGTGAATCCGAAATCATCGGTAAGGCTTAAAACAGGGACATTGGTTTCTTCTGCTACGGTTAAGGTTGCTTCTCTGAAGGGAGGAAGTGTATCCCCACCTTCTTCCACGATCATCATTCCTTCATCGAATACGCTCAGGTATCCGGGTGAAAGGAGAACTATCTCTGCCTTCGGATATGCCGATTTTATACCGTTAACAAGCTTTGTTAATGCCTCTTTGTATTCTGAGGCAAGGGATCCTCCGAAGTAATCGTTCAGTCCGTATTCCATTATGAAAATAAAACCGTCTCCGTCCGTTCCCACAAGTTCTTTTCCGGCAAGTCTCATGGAGCTGTACGCGGGAAGATCTTTGCATGCTGCTTCAAGAGCGGAGATGTTTTCTTTTCCCAGAAGGTAACTAAATGCAATGCCAACGTCGGATGAGGGATCGGCTACGTTGATTCCGGCTCTTCCGCCCACTCCCAGGTTATATACGGCAGCCCCCGTCATGTCAGCGAAAAATGAGGACACGGAGGTTTCGTTACGGTAATTTCCGAAAATGGAATCTCCGAGGAAGATCACTTTTTTATCCGAAAGATCCGCATATGAGTCACGTACGGATTCATACTTCCGGGCCATATCGATGACTTCGTCCATACGGGTATTTACGTTATCCGTGGTAAGCATGTATCTGAGGTCATGGTCTGAGATATCGGCATACATCATACTTGTATAGATATCTTCCCTAACCATGCCGTTATCGGTACCGTTCCTGATGGAACCTGAATACAGATACCACTCCTCGTAAGGGTGATAGTAGGCGAATACATTGGGATGTCCCTCAAAACACCTGACTAAGTAAATGTATGAAAGTCTTGCCTGAGCCAGCTCGTCCTCGGAAAGAGAGGTCCACTTTTCGGCGTTATCGTCCGGCAGGTATATGTAAAAAGCGGTCGCGGGGTATTTTTCCGCAAGTTCGTTTATAAAGTTTAAGTTGTTCAAGAAACTTTCCTTATTCGAGCATGACTGCTTGAATGAGGAATAGGGATCGATGCCGATGACCAGGTGATGGGGGAAAGCATCCCCTTCAACGGAAGCAAGGGTTCCGGTAAGGTATGCCTTGAATTTACGGATTGAAGTGTATTTTTCGGGAAGAATGACGGATTCGATGCCGTAATTGCCGGTAAATACCCTGTCGGTTTCATTGGCGTCGAACATATATGCGATAACGGCATCCACATCATGCAGGAATCCGATCGCCACATCTGTACCCTTATGGATCTTGACTATGGGGCAGGGACGGTATATGCCTTCCGTAAGCTGCATTTTTTCGGGGTGGGTTATCTTATAGATCGTAAAAAGTATGGCGAGGGCCAGTAAAACAAGCGCTCCTGCGGATACCGCCATACTTTTTGGGGTTATTTTGATCTTGATCGTTTTGCTTTTGATCTTAAGGTTAAATTCTTTTTTCATCGTGTAATATTTGCCTCTTCCTATGGTATAATATCACTGATTGTGCATAGATTGACACTATTTTGTTGTATGGAGTGAAAATGGATAAGATTGCAGTTCTGATACCCTGTTATAACGAAGCTCAGACCATCGCCAAAGTCATCGGTGATGTTAAGAATGTGCTGCCCGAGGCAGCCGTTTATGTCTATAACAATAATTCCACCGATGATACCGAGAAGATCGCCGGAGAGTGCGGTGCCATCGTCAGGAATGAGTATAAGCAGGGTAAGGGAAACGTTATCAGGAGAATGTTCAGGGAGATCGATGCCGAGTGCTATCTGATGATAGACGGCGATGACACCTATCCCTTGGAGAGTGCCCCCGAGATGGTAAAGCTTGTGCTCGAAAAGAATTCGGACATGGTAGTGGGAGACAGGCTTTCATCGACTTATTTTACGGAAAATAAGCGTCCCTTCCACAATTTCGGAAATTCTCTTATGAGATGGGGCATCAATTCTCTTTTCAGGGCAGACATCAGAGACATCATGACAGGCTACAGAGCCATGTCTTATGATTTTGTAAAGACTTTCCCTGTGTTTTCAAAGGGATTCGAGATTGAGACCGAGATGACGATCCATGCGGTCAACTACAATCTTCAGGTAGACAATGTGGTGGTTGAATACAGAGACAGACCTCAGGGAAGCGAGAGCAAGCTCAATACCCTTCCCGACGGATTCAAAGTAATCCGTAAGATGATGTCTCTTTACAGAAATTACAGACCTATGGAATTTTTCGGACTTATCGCAGCGCTCCTTATGCTGGTGAGCCTGATCTTCATGGTTCCCATCATCGGGGATTATGCCACAACCGGTCTTGTTCCCAGATTCCCCACCCTTATCACATGCGGATTCGTATTCATGGCAGGACTTCTTGCTTTGTTTACCGGAATGATCTTAAAGGTTGTGGATTCCAAGGATCGTAAAGACTTTGAGTACAGACTGACCCGTATTCATGACAGACTCGAAACTTCCAGAAAGGAAAACTAAAGTTAACCGATCGGTATGAAAAAAGTAAGCTTTATAATTCCCTGCTATCGCTCGGAAAAGACACTGGGCTCCGTGGTTGAAGAGATCAGTACCACCATGGACAAGATGGCAGACAGATATGATTATGATATTTTCCTTATCAATGATTCTTCACCCGACGGAACCGCCGGTGTGATCAAAAAGCTCTGTGAGGAAAATGACCGAATCAGAGGGATTTCCTTTGCCAGGAATTTCGGACAGCATGCCGCTCTTATGGCGGGCTTCAGGTATTCCGACGGAGATATATGCGTAGCTCTTGATGATGACGGACAGACTCCGGCAAATCAGGTGGACAGACTTCTTGATGCCATCGAAAACGGTGCGGATGCGGTTTATGCAAAATATGATCACAAGAAGCATTCGGGATTCAGAAATTTCGGAAGCAGGGTAAACGACGTAATGCTCCGCATTATGCTTTCTAAGCCCAAGGAACTCTTTGTTTCCAGTTATTTTGCGGTAAAGCGTTTTGTTGTTGAAGACATGATCAGATATGAGAATTCATATCCTTATGTTATCGGCCTTGTACTCAGAAGCACCAAGGCAATCGTAAATGTCGACATCGACCACAGGGACCGTATGGAGGGATCCAGCGGATATACCCTTAAGAAGCTTTTGGGACTTTGGTTTAACGGCTTCACTGCTTTCTCCGTAAAGCCCCTTCGTATCGCTACTTTCATCGGAGGCTTTTCTGCAGTGGTCGGTCTTTTGTACGGCCTGTATGTAATAATCAGAAGACTTCTTTTCCCCATCCCTGCGGAGGCTATGGGATTTGCGGCTCTTATGAGCGCCATCGTATTCTTCGGAGGAATGATACTTTTGATGCTCGGCCTTATCGGCGAGTATATCGGCAGGATCTATATCAGCATGAACAATTCGCCTCAGTATGTGATCCGCGACAGATGGAATCTTGATAAATAATGAAGACTAAGAATATTAAAATATCCGGAATCATATGCATCATAATACTGGGACTGCTTCCTATACTCAGCATAGTCATCAGGAATATTGTCAGTCCCGCTCCGGTATCTTTACTGACAAGTCAGTGGAATGACGAGCTGTTTTATTTTAAACAGGTGGAATCCATAATCGATTACGGTTATCCCAGGGGTTTCTACGGATTTAACGAAAGCAAGGCACTGTCCCTAAGCTTTGCGGCATGGAGTCCTGTGCTGGTATGGCCCTGGGTTGTTTTCGGTTTTCTTTTCGGATGGACACAGAGCAGTGTGTTCGTATATAACCTGATCATATATGTCATAGCAATGCTTGTGTTCGGTTCTCTCGTAAGACCCAATGTTAAGCAGACTGCTGTGATCTCCGTCTGGTTTCTTTCTTTTTTCCTGAATGCAAGATATATCTATTCGAGCATGCCCGAGGTTATATGCTTCTCGCATCTGATAATCTACTGGGCATTGATGATCTCATACCTTAAGAGCGGAAAGAAATCCGAGCTCGGCGGGGCTATTGTTCTTGCGATCCTTATGACATTCATGAGACCTTATCTGATCCTGTTTCTTGTTTTTTCGCTGGTCGTTATGGTCGTGACTGCGAAGAAGGGGAGAAAGATCCTTGATACGGTCATTGCCGTATTGGCTTTCGGATTTGCGGGATTTGTCTATTATCTGCTGAATCATTTCCTGTCGGCGAAATATCTGCTTCCGTTTTTCTATACGGATTTCATAACCACGTTTTTTACCGACGGTATCGGAGCGGGAATTCATCACCTTTTCGGAACTCTTTATTACAAGGGACGTGATTTCCTGGGCTTTATGAAGGCAGCCTTCGTATCAGATTCGGCGCCGGGAATATTCTTCTGGATCTTCCTTATCATGATGCTCCTCCAGTTCATCATGTCCGTATACGATATTGCAAAGATCTTTCCAAGGAAGGCTAAGGCTGCTGATAAGTCAGAGGCTGTCGAATCAGAGGTAAAAGAAAACGAAGTAAAGCCTTCCGAAAAGCATGAAAAAGCTTCCGTGGCTATGGAAGCAGTTGTTGAGGCCATAGCGGATGCCAAGGCTCCCGAGATCAGGGAAGATATTGATGCAGAAACAAATGCGGAAGAGTCCGGCAGAAAAAAAGCCTACAGTGAATTTGTCTGCGGACTGTACATGCTCTTTGCGGATTTTGCATTCCTGATGGCTATCCTTCTTATGTATAAGCTCACCGAAGGAAGCAAGCATCTTCTTACTTTCATTATGGCAGGAGTCCTTGTGATGATCCTGGATAAAAAGAAGGGCCTTGTGTGCGGACTTATCATGAGTGCGGTTGTCATCTATTTCGGAGTGTTCCACTGCGTCGGCAACGATTATGATTTCGGCATTCCCGTCAAAACCGCTGCGAGTGAAGCTCAGTACATGTACTGGGAGAACGCATTCAGGGAAGGGATCGTTCTTGATCTGTCCGATGTTCCTTCATACAAGAACGCCATCATCTGGGAATTCAGTGATGATGTTGACGGGGAAAACGTTACAACCGAGTGGCAGATGCTCTACGCACTTCCTTCGGGAACGGGAATAAGCTGCTGCATGGATATAAACGGCGGCAGCAGTTATACGGAAAGAAATTTCTACAGATTAAGATGCAGATATATTGCGGCCCCTGCCGGCGGCAGAATCGATGAGATGTGCGAGGAAGCAGGATATGAACTCATCGGATACGATGACAAGCTTGTCGTATATGCAAGGTATTAACAGCTGAGAAAACCGCAGGTTAACATTATATGAGCTTTGTTCACCTCCATACGCATACCCAGTATTCGCTCCTTGACGGATGCAACCGTATCAAGGATTACGTTGCACGGGTTAAGGAACTTGGAATGAACTCCGCAGCAATAACCGATCACGGCGTAATGTACGGCGTGATCGATTTTTATGATGAATGCAGAAAGCAGGGTATCAAACCGATCATCGGGTGCGAGGTTTACGTATCTCCCGGTTCGAGATTCGATAAGACTGCCCGTGATGACAGATATTATCATCTTATCCTTTTATGTGAAAATAATAAGGGATATCAGAACCTTCTGAAACTTGTCAGCCTCGGATTCACCGAAGGCTTCTATTACAAACCAAGAGTAGATAAAGAACTTCTCGAAAAATATCATGAAGGTCTTATCGCATCAAGCGCATGCTTAAACGGTGAGATCGCATCTCTCATAACCCACGGTCTTCGAAAGGAGGCCTTTGAAAAAGCGCTCGAATACAAGAGGATATTCGGAGACGGATACTTCTTCTTAGAGCTTCAGGATCACGGACTTCCCGAGCAGACTCTGGTAAACACGGAGCTTTTGTCCATTTCGAAAGCGGCAAACATTCCTCTTATCTGTACAAACGACTGTCACTATACATACGCATCGGACACCGAAGCGCATGATGCTCTGCTGTGTCTTCAGACGGGAAGCAGACTTATGGATGAAGACCGCATGCGTTATGTTCCCGGACAGTTCTATGTCCGCTCGGAAGAGGAGATGCGTTCTCTTTTTAAATACGCACCCGAAGCTCTTGAAAACACGCAGAGGATCGCAGACCGCTGTAACGTAACGATCGAGTTCGGGGTTACAAGACTTCCGGATTACAAGGTGCCTGACGGCTTTGACAATGAAAGCTATTTAAGGCATTTGTGTGAGGAAGGCCTTAAAAAGCGCTACGGTGACAGGGCGGAGACTCTCAAAGATTCCTCGGGAAGAAGCCTTAGGGAAAAGCTTGATTACGAGCTGGGTGTGATCCGCGATATGGGCTTTTCGTCATATTTTCTCATTGTGTGGGATTTCATAAATTATGCGAAAACACATGATGTGAGCGTGGGACCCGGAAGAGGAAGTGCTGCGGGAAGTATTGTTTCCTACTGCCTTGGCATCACGGAGATAGACCCCGTCAAATACGATCTTGTTTTCGAAAGATTCCTGAATCCCGACAGAATATCCATGCCCGATATCGACGTTGATTTTGCCCCGGATAAAAGGCAGGAGATGTTTGAATATGTCTCGCATAAATACGGCGAGCGAAACGTCGTTCAGATAGTCACATTCGGAACACTTGCCGCAAGAGGTGTTGTAAGAGATGTGGCAAGAGTTATGGACCTTCCGTATTCTTTTGGCTCCGCCATATCGAACATGATCCCCAGGGAACTTGGAATCACTCTTGATGAATCCCTGGCCACCGTTAAGGAATTGAAACAGGAATACGAAAGTGACCCTGATGTCAGAAAAGTGATTGACATGGCAAGAAAGCTTGAGGGGCTTCCCAGGCATTCATCAACTCATGCGGCCGCGGTGGTCATCTGCGCGGATGAAGCGGATAATTTCGTTCCCTTGTCGCTTGGAACGGAAGATAATATCCAGTCCCAATATACCAAGGAGCCTCTGGAAAAACTGGGACTTCTTAAGATGGATTTTTTGGGTCTCAGAAACCTTAAGGTTATAGAGGATACGCTGAATGCGGTTAAAGAGCGGACCGGAGAGACCGTTGATTTCTCAAAGATGGATTTTGATGACAGGAAGGTTTTCGAATCACTCTGGGAAGGAAATACCGACGGCGTATTCCAGCTGGAATCCAGGGGAATGAGGATGTTCATGAGGGCACTGAAGCCCGAGAGCCTCGACGATGTCATCGCAGGCATCGCCCTTTTCAGACCGGGTCCCATGAATTCCATCGATGATTATATAAGAGGTAAGGAGGATAAATCCTCCATCAGATATCTGTGCCCCGAGCTTGAACCCATCCTGTCTTCCACAAACGGATGCATCGTCTATCAGGAACAGGTAATGCAGATCGTAAGAAGCCTTGCCGGTTATTCAATGGGCAGGAGTGATATAGTCCGTGCTGCCATGAGTAAGAAGAAAGCATCGCTCATGGAGTATGAGCGTGATATTTTCATAAACGGAAATGCACGTGAGATAGAAGAGGCAAGGGCTAAGGGAACTCCCGAAGAAAAACTCCCTAAGCCTGTTCCGGGCTGTATCGCAAACGGTATCAAAAAAGAGATCGCTGAGAAGATCTATGCGGCTCTTATGGAATTTGCAAGTTACGGTTTCAACAAGGCGCACGCTGTATGCTATGCGTATCTTGCTTACGAGACCGCATATCTTAAATATCATTACCCTCTTGAATTCATGGCAGCCCTTATGAATTCGGAGATCGGAAATCCGGGAAAACTTTCGGGTTATATTTCTGCTGCAAGGGCTCTGGGGATCAAGATACTTCCGCCGGATATCAATAAGAGCGGCGCACTGTTTTGTCCGGAGGGAAAATGCATCAGGTATCCCCTAAGTGCCATAAAGGGTATCGGATATCCTGTGGTCTCCGCGATTGAAGGATTCAGGGAAAGGGAAGGCGATTTCAGGAATTACCGGGATTTTCTCAAGAGAGTTTCGGGGTCACAGGTTGGAACAAGGGCTGTTGATGCGCTTATAAGATCCGGGGCTTTGTCCGAGATCGCACCCAACAGAAAGCAGTGTCTTGAGACCTTTGAAAGGATCATGGAATCCTACATAGATTCGAAAAGAGGACAGATAGAGGGACAGATGTCTCTTTTTGATCTGCCTTCCACGGGCAGTGATGCTGCGGATCCGGATACAAATGAGGCCTCCGGGATGGGTGATCTGCCCGATATGCCCGATTATGATTCCGAGACAAAACTTGGTCTTGAAAAGGAAGTGCTTGGAATATACGTAAGCGGACACCCGCTGGATGATTGGCATCCCCTTATAAAAAAATATATTACCGCGGATTCATCGGATCTTTCCTCTGCGTCAGATGATGACGAAGAGCCCTCGGATGAAAGCGAAAAGAGTATCAAAAACGGTGATTACGTGACCGTTTGCGGAATCGCAAGAAATGTAACCAGAAGGACCACGAAAAACGGAGATCTGATGGCGACTTTCAAGCTGGAAGATCTGACGGGCGAGATAGACCTGGTTGCATTCCCCAAGACTTATGAAAAGGCTTCGGCTGCCATAGTCGAGGAAGAAAAGATCTTTGTCAGGGGCAGGTATGATGATACCGATGACAGAGGGGCCAAGGTCATCGCAATGGATGTGGTTACCTTTGATGAAGCGTCCGCGCCCGGATTCAGAGGCTTCGGAAGAAGAGGCGGATCCGGATATGTAAGCAGGAACGGAAACGGACAGAGAGAGGGTGCCCAGGCTCCTTCGGATGCGGAAAAAGCCGCGGCTGAATCCAAAAAGGCCATTGAGAAAGCTTTTAAGAAGGGGGATTCGGCTCCCAAGGCTACCGGTAATTCTATACCGTCCCATGGGCTTTTTGTCCGTTTTTCCGACAGAAAGGCTTATGAAGGCGGACTCGCACTTTTGGAAGAAGCTCTGAAGACCTATCCCGGAGAAGACAGGTGCGTGGTCTATACGCAGGCGGAAAAACAGCTGAAAGTCCTGGATATTTCCGTGAATGTCTCGGATGACCTTCTCGCCAGCCTTTATGTCATGTTCGGAAGGGACAATGTTGCCGTAAAATAAGCGGCTTAATCGATTAATATCACTTTGATAAGAGCCGCTTACTATGATAAAATAGTACGGTACGTTCAGGAGGAAATATTATGCTCAACAATAAGACAATCCTTATAACCGGAGGAACAGGTTCTTTCGGACATCATTTTGTTGATTATGTTCTGGCTCATTACAAGCCTAAGAAACTTATCATATACAGCCGTGACGAGTTCAAGCAGTTCAACATGCAGAACAGATACAGGGAGCATGCGGACGTTCTCAGATTTTTCATCGGAGACGTAAGAGATGCGGGTCGTCTTCGCATGGCCATGAACGGCGTTGATTATGTGATCCATGCTGCTGCTCTCAAGCAGGTACCCGCATGCGAGTACAATCCCAACGAAGCGATCCTTACCAACATCAACGGTGCGATGAATGTAATCAATGCATCGCTTGAAGCGGGTGTAAAGAAGGTTGTGGCGCTTTCCACCGATAAGGCGGTTAATCCCATCAACCTTTACGGCGGAACCAAGCTCGTTTCCGATAAGCTCTTCTGTGCTGCCAATGCATACGGCGGAGAGAACGGAACAAGATTCTCCGTAGTACGTTACGGAAATGTTGCGGGAAGCCGCGGCTCCGTTATTCCTTTCTTTGAAAACATTATCAAAAACGGAGGAAATGAACTTCCCATCACAGATTTCCGCATGACCAGATTCTGGATCAGTCTTGAGCAGGGAGTTGAGCTTGTCATAAAAGCTCTCGAGGAGTCATCCGGCGGAGAGACTTTCATTTCCAAGATTCCCAGCTTTAAGATCACCGATCTTGCGGAGGCAATGCTTCCCGGATGTGTGAAAAAAGAAGTCGGTATCCGTGAGGGAGAGAAGCTTCACGAGATCATGGTCACCAGGGAAGATTCGCTTCACACATATGAGTATGAGAAGCACTACATTATTTATCCTCACTACAACTGGTGGAGAGACAGAGACATTATTCCCGGGGGAAAGCTTGTAGATCCTGAGTTCGAGTACAGTTCGGGAACCAATACCGAGTGGCTCAGCGTAGAACAGCTCAGGGAAAAACTTCTTACGGACCTTGATGAACATTGAGTGATTTTTGCTATTTTTTGATTGATTTAGAGCAAAAAACTATTTAAAATATTATTTTGGAAAAAATTTGTGGGGTATTTCAATCACCCGGAGGCATATATGGCTAAGGAAGTAAAAACAATCGGTGTACTTACAAGCGGAGGTGACGCACCCGGAATGAACGCTGCCATCAGAAGCGTTGTCCGTGTGGCACTTGCAAGGGGACTT
>JAEEGK010000940.1_pt1 | contig 72937 bp, 57 predicted proteins | sample 8958771 | NCBI WGS metagenome assembly JAEEGK01 (sample SAMN16246547, study PRJNA631951) | gut metagenome | biome: gut microbiome; feature: rumen; material: SC-attached | host: Bos | place: Iran: Karaj | collected 2018-10
ACATGGCTTCGATGTTCCATCTGTTCACCCACGCTATGTTCAAGGCTTGCTTGTTCTTGGGTGCTGGTTGTATCATCCACGCTGTCCACTCCAACGAGATGGCCTTCATGGGAGGCTTGCGCAAGTATATGCCTGTGACGCACATCACGTTCCTCATCTCCTGTCTGGCTATCGCGGGTATTCCGTTCTTCTCGGGCTTTAGCTCGAAGGATGAGATCATCTCCGCCTGCTTCCAGTACAGTCCTGTCGTGGGCTGGGCTATGACGGGTATTGCCGCCATGACTGCTTTCTATATGTTCCGTCTGTACTACGGCATCTTCTGGGGTACGGAGAACAAGGAAGCCCATGCACACCATACACCCCATGAGGCTCCCGCTTCGATGACGATACCTCTGATCGTGCTCTGCGCCATCACGATGATCGTCGGTATCTATTCCACCATTGCAGGCTTCGCAGGGTGGGGAGGTTCCTTCGGTCACTTTGTCACGGCCAGTGGCATGGACTATACGATTCACTTCGATGTGAAGATTGCTGCCACCTCTACGGTGATCGCCATCCTGAGCATCTGCGTGGCTACTTATATCTACAAGGGAGAGTCGCAGCCCATCGCCGACCGTCTGTACAAGACGTTCCCGAAGTTGCACCGCGCTGCCTACAAGCGTTTCTATCAGGACGAGATCTGGCAGTGGGTCACTCATCGTGTCATCTTCCGCTGTATCTCTACACCTATCGCCTGGTTCGATCGTCATGTGGTCGACGGCACGTTCAATTTCCTGGCTTGGGGTGCCAACGAGGGTGGCGAGAGTCTGCGCTCATGGCAGAGTGGCGATGTGCGTCAGTATGCCGTCTGGTTCCTCACTGGTACGGTGGCATTAACATTAATCCTTTTATGCATCTGAAGATATGAGTATATTAAGTGTTTTCGTATTGATTCCCGCCCTGATGCTGTTGGGATTGTGGCTTGCCAAGAATCTCAATCAGGTGCGTGGTGTGATGGTGGCCGGCTCCTCTTGTCTGCTGGCCCTCTCCATCTGGCTGACGGTATATTTCATCCAGGAGCGTTCGGCAGGCAATACCGCCGAGATGCTGCTTACCTATAGTGTACCCTGGTTCAAGCCGCTGAACATCGCCTATAGTGTTGGTGTCGACGGTATCTCCGTGGTCATGCTGCTCCTGTCGAGCATCATCGTGTTCACAGGAACTTTCGCCTCGTGGCAGCTCAAGCCGCTCACGAAGGAGTATTTCCTTTGGTTTACGCTGCTGTCCACGGGTGTGTTCGGCTTCTTCATCTCTACCGACCTCTTCACGATGTTCATGTTCTACGAGGTAGCCCTTATCCCGATGTACCTGTTGATAGGTGTCTGGGGTTCTGGTCATAAGGAGTACTCGGCCATGAAGCTGACGCTGATGCTGATGGGAGGTTCTGCCCTGCTCATCCTTGGACTGCTGGGCATCTACTTCTTCAACGGTCAGTATAGTGGTACCTATACGTTCGATCTGACGGCCATCGCTGCTGCCCATGCCATCCCAGGCTGGATACAGAACATCTTCTTCCCCTTCATCTTCATTGGTTTCGGTGTGCTGGGAGCCCTGTTCCCGTTCCACACATGGTCACCTGATGGTCATGCCTCGGCGCCTACCGCTGTGTCGATGCTCCATGCTGGTGTGCTGATGAAGCTCGGAGGCTATGGCTGTTTCCGCGTCGCTATGTATCTGCTGCCTGACGCTGCACAGGATCTCTCGTGGATCTTCCTGATCCTGACGACCATCTCTGTGGTCTATGGTGCGCTCTCTGCTTGTGTACAGACCGACCTGAAGTATATTAACGCCTACTCGTCGGTGTCGCATTGCGGACTGGTGCTCTTTGCCCTGCTGATGATGCAGCAGACGGCTGTGACAGGTGCTATCCTCCAGATGCTCTCTCACGGTCTGATGACAGCTCTCTTCTTTGCTTTGATCGGTATGATCTATGGCCGTACCCATACCCGCGACATCCGCGAGTTGGCCGGACTGATGAAGATCATGCCCTTCCTGGCTGTAGGATATGTGATCGCTGGTTTGGCTAACCTCGGACTTCCTGGCTTCTCAGGCTTCATCGCTGAGATGACCATCTTCGTGGGTTCGTTCAGTGCCCAGCCCCTCGTTGGAGACCCGAGCAACTCATTCCGTATGGTGGCTACGATCATCGCCTGTACGTCGATTGTCGTGACGGCAGTCTATATCCTGCGTGTCGTCGGTAAGATTCTCTATGGCGAGGTTGAGAACAAGCACTACCTGGAGCTGACCGACGCTACATGGGACGAGCGTGTCGCTGTCATCTGCCTCATCTTCTGTGTGGCAGGCCTTGGTACCTTCCCGTTCTGGGTGAGCAACATGATCTCGCCTGCTGCAGGCTCGATACTTCATTCAATTGGTGTAATGTAAAGAAGGAGGACGAAAGATATGAATTATAGTGAATTCCTTAAAATGGGTCCAGAGATCGTTCTGGTTCTCGCCCTTGTGGTCATGTTTATCGCCGACTTCGTGCTGCATAAGAGTGAGTCGAAGTGCAAGTCGCTCTTCTCGCTGATGGCAGTTCTGATGGTGGTATCGCTGTGCGGAACGTTCTGTACAGCCGCTAGCCATCCCGAGCCTGTATCAGCCTTCGGAGGCCTCTATGTCGTTTCTCCCGCTGTGAATGTGATGAAGTCCATCCTCGTCTTCGGTACCTTTATCGTGGTGCTGATGGCCCAGCCTTGGGTGGAGAAGACACAGCGTCTGGCCGGTGAGTTCTATATGCTGTTGATCTCAACCTTACTCGGTATGTTCATCATGATGTCGAGCGGCAACTTCCTGCTGTTCTTCCTTGGATTGGAGACAGCTTCAGTGCCCTTGGCCTGTATGGTGGCCTTCGACAAGTGGAAGCAGAACTCTGCCGAGGGTGCTGCGAAGTATATCCTGGTGGCAACGTTCTCCAGCGGCGTGATGCTCTATGGCATCTCGTTCATCTATGCTGCTGCCGGTACGCTCTATTTCGACGATGTCGCAGCTGCGCTCTCACCTCTCACCTCTGACCACTTACCTCTGTGTATCATGGGTCTGGTGTTCTTCTTCAGCGGTCTGGGCTTCAAGATCTCTCTGGTGCCCTTCCACTTCTGGACTGCCGACACCTATCAGGGAGCGCCTACACCTGTCACTGGTTACCTGAGCGTCATCTCCAAGGGTGCTGCTGCCATCACACTGGCCATCATCCTGATGAAGGTGTTCCAGCCGCTGGTCTACTACTGGGAGTATATGCTTTACATCGTCATCGTGCTCTCTATCACTGTGGCCAACCTCTTCGCCATCCGTCAGAGTGAGCTCAAGCGATTCATGGCTTTCAGCTCTATCTCACAGGCTGGCTACATCATGCTGGCCGTGGTGGGCAACAGTCAGCTGGGCGTGGCTGCTCTGACTTATTATGTGCTGGTGTATATCGTGGCTAACATGGCCGTCTTCACCGTCATCAACGTCGTGGAGCAGAACAACGGCGGCCGCACGGACATGGCAGCCTACAACGGCTTCTATCAGACCAATCCGAAACTGTCGTTCCTGATGACGCTTGCGTTGTTCTCACTGGCAGGTATCCCTCCGTTTGCTGGTATGTTCTCGAAGTTCTTCGTGTTCATGGCAGCAGCCGAGCAGGGTAGTGCCGCTGCCTACTTCGTTGTCTTCGTCGCCTTGGTCAACACGGTCATCTCACTCTACTACTATCTGCTGATCGTGAAGGCCATGTACATCACCAAGACCGACAGCCCGCTGCCGACGTTCAAGAGCGATCTGAACACCAAGGTGGCTATGGCCATCTGCACTGTAGGCGTCATGCTCTTCGGCATCTGTTCCTGCATCTATGAGTGGATCGCCGCCGCAGGCATGTAAGACGCTCAGACGCCTTCTCTGAAACAAAAATCGCACAACAGGGACAATCCCTGTTGTGCGATTTTTTCTATGTTGCAGGTCCATGATGGCATCTGGCAAAATCACAGCCTTTTCGTTAAACATTGCAACTTTTACGAGAGGATTGCAATTATTTAACGGAATATTTCGTATATTTGTGCCGTAATTCCTAAATGACGCAATTATGGCAAAGTACTTGGACCCGAAAGCCGACCTGACATTCAGGAAGATCTTGGTGGTAACAGTTGTTGCCGCTTTATTCCTGTCTGGATGTGGAGGCGATTCCAAAGAACAGGAAAGGCGGAACAAAGAAGCAGAGGACAAAGTCTATGAGGCCTATCAGGCCCATGACTATCCGCGTATCATAGAATTGGTGGACAGTCTGAAACCGCTAGGCAGTATGTCTGAAGGCAAAGCCTGCTACTGGATGGGCTACGCCTACGACCGTATGATGCAGAAGCGAATGGCCGAACTATATTGGAATACGGGTATCGCCGCCGTAGAGAATTCTACCGACGACGAGGACGTGCGGGTATATGCAGGCATTACCAACCGCCTGACGGGACTTTTGAGTACATGGACTGAATTTGAAGCCGCCCTGAAAGTGGCTGTCCCTGCTACAGAACGATTAAAAAGTCTGGGGTGCGACACTACCAGCGAATACACCAATATGCTCATTTATATAGGTTGTGCTAAGAGCCGTCTCGGATTAAGTGAAGACAAGACCGACAACAGTATGGAAGAAGCCTATAGAGCCCATATCAACAATATCAGGAAGCACCCTTATGCCATCAGCTACCGCGATGCCATCGTGGGTGTGATCAACATCAGTTACAACTATCTGGAAGCAGCTGACTATGAGAACGCCAGACTATGGCTTGAGCGCATGAAGCAACTGATTGACGGATATGAAAAGCAGGCTGACGCACGTCCTGACTATACCGAAAAGCAGCGGGCACGCTACAACATCTATCTGGCCAGGGCCTTGGAGGGGCTGGGGCGCAAGGACGAAGCCGCAGAGGCCTACAGGCTGTTTTGCCAGACTGGATTCTTCCAGACGGCAGAAGGCAAGATACTGGCCAGCGACTATCTGCGGCTGGCAGGACGTTGGCAGGATGCTGCCGACAACTTCGGAAGCATGGAGAAAATGATGAAGGTGTACGGCACCAGCTATACGCTGGAGAACATACAGAAAATGCTCCTAAAGAAGTATGAAGTCAATTTGAAGGCCGGCCGTATAGACACAGCCCGTGCCGTGAGCATAAGCATCACAGAACGGCTTGATTCGGCCATCACTCTTTCGCGCAGTGCCGAAGCCCGTGAAGAGGCGGCTGTACACCAGAAGGAACTTGAGATGACTGCCGAGAAAGAAGAATACGTGCGTCAGCGTCACATCGGCCGACTCATCGGCATGTCGGCAACCATCCTGTTCCTCCTCATCTACATCATTGTGCGCCACCGCATGGGAGTCCGTCTGAGAAAAGCTCACAACGACTTGAAGACGGCCTACGACCAGCTCGAAGAGACCACCACCGCCAAGGAGCGCATGGAGAGTGAACTGCGCATTGCCCGCGACATTCAGATGTCGATGGTGCCCAGCGTGTTCCCGGAAATTGACGGTCTCGACATGTATGCCTCAATGACGCCGGCCAAGGAGGTGGGTGGCGACCTGTACAATTATCTCTTGCTCGACGACAAACTGTATTTCTGCATCGGCGACGTCAGCGGAAAGGGTGTGCCCGCCTCGCTCTTCATGGCCATAGCCACACGCGGATTCCGCACACTGGCATTGATGGGAAGGACACCCGCAGAGATAGCCACCCGACTGAACTATGAGCTGACCGAGAACAACGAGGAGGGTATGTTCGTCACCATGTTTATCTGTAGACTCGACCTGAAGCTCCGGCGGTTTGAATACTGCAACGCCGGACATAACCCGCCGCTCATTGGCAATGCCGACGGCCAGTACTCGTTCCTTGATGTGGTACCCAACGCGCCCATCGGATTATGGCCGGGACTGGAATATGAGGGTGATGAAATAGAATATCTGAGCGACCGTAAACTGCTGCTTTATACCGACGGACTCAATGAAGCCGAGAACCGCCAGCAGGAGCAGTATGGCACCGACCGCATTGTAGAACTGCTCACCTCGCTGTCAGCCAGCAACTGCCGCGACATCGTAGAGGCCCTGAAAGCCGATACAGACCGCTTCCGCGACGGTGCAGAACCCAACGACGACCTCACCTTGCTCGCCTTCAGTTTTACGACCTCATGAGTCTATATATCTAACTTGACTTAGGCATATGAAAGATATGAACAAATGTTTAATATTGGTAGCAGCCGCCATGATGGCTGCCACGAGCCTGCAGGCTCAGACGGAACGCTCTGATGATTTCAGGGCAAAGTATGAACTGAAGGAGGTGGTGGTGATGAGCCGCCACAATATCCGTTCGCCGCTGACATCGGGCGGTGCGGCCTATATGCGGGTGACACCATACGAATGGTTCAAGTGGACATCGCCCAGCAGCCAGCTGTCACAGCGTGGCGGTGTGCTCGAGACGGAGATGGGCCAGTTCTTCCGTAAATGGGTGGTCGGCGCAGGTCTGTTACCCGACAACTACCGTCCGGTGGACGACGAGGTGCTGTTCTATGCCAACTCGCGCCAGCGCACGTTTGCCACAGCCAAGTATTTCTCCGCAGGTTTCCTGCCCTTCGCCAACGTGGAGATTCAGCATAAGTACGACGAGGATATCATGGACCCTGTGTTCAAGGCGCAGTTCACGAAGATGAACGATGAGTACCGCCAGCAGATCCTGGCCGAAATGGCTACCTTGCATGGCGGCCCGGAGGCCTGGATGCAGAGTGTGCAGCCCACGCTGACGCTGATGGAGGAGGTGATAGACATGGCCCATTCGCCTGCTGCCGCCAACGACACCGTCCATTTCCGCTTCGATGACACACAGTTCAAACTGGAGAAGGGTGACGAGCCGAAGATGAGTGGCGGCTATACACTGGCCAACAGCGTGGCCGACGCGATGGTGCTGCAGTGCTATGAGAGTGAGAGTATGGCGGCCTTCGGTCATGAGCTGACAGAGGAACAATGGCGCGGAATCTGCGGCGTGAAGGAGGTGTACGACGGTCTGCTCTTCACCACCCATAGTGCCGCCGTCAACCTGGCCTATCCGCTGGTGAGCCGCATCCGCGAGGAACTCGCCAACGGAAACCGCAAGTTCACGTTCCTCTGCGGTCACGACTCAAACCTCGCCAGCATCAGCGCAGCCTTGCACCTGAACCTTCCAAAGACGGAGCAGGCGCTGGAGGTGCGCACGCCCATCGGCTCGAAGCTCGTCTTCGAGAAGTGGAGCGACGGCAGCGAAGACTATGTCGCCATCAATCTGGTCTATCCGAAATACAGCCAGATGCATGCCCGCACGCTGCTCTCGCTTGAAGAGCCGCCGATGGTACAGACCGTCACCATTGAGGGACTGACAGCCAACAGCGACGGCCTCTACCGCCTGGCCGACCTCGATGCCCGTATGGCTGAGGCGATGGCCGAATACGATGCCATCGAGGATGCACCGACAGCCGTGTCCGCTGCAACGCGCGCCGCCACCAGCGAAGTCCATTCCTATACGCTGAATGGAACACCGGCCGATGTTTCTACTCGTGGTATTGTAATCCTAAACGATAAAAAGATAATCAGATAATTCCCTCTTTGAAAATACTACTGATGCGATAAAATCGCGTTAGTTATAAATATTCAAAATAGAGTGAGTTCTTTGACAGATTGATTGATATTGACAGAGTCACGTGGCTTGGTGATGAGTTCCCTGAGAGTGATCTTCTCCAGCGCAGAGATTCTGATTAGCGTAGCCACCTCGGTGATGGAGTATGGACTTTTGTAGTCTGCCTTGATCCTGGCTATAATCAGATAGGCGATGACTGCCACCCAAAGATGAGTCCGCACGGCATTCTCGGAGTAGCCCCACAGGGTTTTCACGACGATGTTCTGCTTGACCCATTTGAAAAAAACTTCAATGTCCCACCTATGTCTATAGGCAGGCCACCTCGGCTGCACTGATGTTGAAGTTATTCGTGATGAACACGATTTCTTCCCCTGCTTCTTCATCATAGACGCAGACAGCCCGTATCGGCTCAGGATAGAGTGCAATCGACTTGGTGGTCAGACGGATGGTGAAGTCACCTGTGACACCAGCGTTTCTGTCTGTATCTGACAATTCCCTGTAGCCGAGGATTTCATATTTCATGTTCTCCTTCGGTCTGGTCACCCAATAGGCACCGGCCAGGTGGAAACGGAACAGTGCATCGAAATCCACATACGCCTTGTCCATCATGTAGAAGGCATAAGGCTCAGGTTCAATGACATCCAACTCATTGCTGTCGTGCCATCTGCCATGCGTAATGTGGATGTTGGCTGGGATGCTCCCACGAAGGTCAAGCAACGTATGCATCTTCACGCCTCCCTTGCTATATTTCCCCAAAGCCCATGTGGCCAGTTTGATGCTGGTGGATATGGTGGTGGAGTCCAGAGCATACAGGACGTTATCCACGTTTATCTCAGGTATGGCAGTCTTCGAGTATAAAGGTCTGACGATGCCGATGAGATACGTCCCAAGTCCTTCGTAGATGCGATAGTCGCGGTTCTCGTTGGCACGGGAGAGCGATGGCTGGGTGACAGTGTTTCGAAAGCCGAGGTGATAGAGAATAGGCTTGTGCGCTTCAAGGCATAGGCATATATCACGCAGGGAGCCGCAGCCTGTAATCTGACCGAACAGCAGATGCAACAACTGATTGTAGCAGGTCAAGCCTTTCGAATGCCTGTTTCCATGATACTTGGCAACGAGTTTGTCGAACTGATAACGAGGTATATAGTCCACGACTTGGGAGAAAATATAGCTACCGACATTCATAATTATGCAGTTTTTGGACTGCAAAATTACTCTGTCATTTTCAAATCAAAAAATCAAAGATCGCTCTGAAACCCTTATTAACAAAGGGATGTGTGAAGTAAAAATTAAATTTATCGTATCACTAATATATGGCGATTGGTTGTTGATTCTTGTAAGATTAAGTGCGTTCATAGGAGATCAGATTTAAGTTGTGTTTTATACTGCAAGATTTCGTTTCAAGGACAACTCATCCAATTCCTTTTCGGCTTGTCTTACCCATTCGCGCTTTCGCTCAACCATTTTGCGGAATGCCGTTACAGCATCTTCCCTGTTCTTGTAAATCACTCTTTTGTACATGTTTTTAACATATTAATTGGTTTCTACGAGTGCAAAGATACGACTATTATCCGAAAGTTCCAAATTATATGCGTTTTTTTTATTCTCGTACATAGAAGGGACTCTTTTTGTGCACATGAAACACTCCTTAGGGGGCAGAGGGGGCAGTAATTTCCTATGAAGCATAGAAATAAATCCCTAATTCGCAAGTAAAATGCAAAGTGGAATTAGGGATTTATTTTTCATATTCCCAAGGATTTACTGCCCCCTCTGCCCCCCTGTCGAGTCATCGCGCTGCATCCAAATGTCAGCCTTATATATTGCGTGTTATGAAATAACTTTACGCGTATTACTACCAAAGAATCCCCTCTGAGACACCCTAGACTAAACCCGGAGTTTACTTAGCCTAAACTCCGACTTTACTTAGCCTAAAGTCCCACTTTAGTCTATCTAAACTCCAGAGCCCCCTTTTTCGGAACTTCCGAACATCCTAAAGGAAATATTGGATATGCGAAATATTTTAACAGATGCTACGGGGCCAGCACCATGTGATAAGTTGATATTTGCAAAGATTTACGGGCTTACATGAAAAATTCGCGCATAAATCTTGGGATAACATCCATAAAAGTTGTACCTTTGCAGGCTGAAAGCCTGCTAAGCCGCTTGCTCCAGCAGCGACGGCGATAAGGAGATTGGTTACAAATGATGATATAACGACCAACGACGATACAGAGATTGATGGTAAGCGTTACCACAGGCTGAACGCCGCTGGTGCCGTGAGCCATTCCGGCAACAGCCCGCAGCACTACCGTTGGACTGACCCCGATGCCTGGCACTATTTCGCCTACGCCCCCATCAAGTGGCGCATTCTGAAAATCAGCGGCACCAAGGCCGTGCTGCTAGCGGATCGCATGCCCGACACCTGTCCTTTCCACGACAAGGATGAAGCCGTGAACTGGAGCGGCAGCCATCTGCGCCAATGGCTGAACGATGAGTTCTACACCCGCGCCTTTTCCGATGTAGAACGCACGGCCATCTTAACCACCGACGTCAAGAATCCGGCAAACCCATACTACGGTACCGACTGCGGGCCTGACACGCAAGACCATGTGTTTATCCTCTCCAACGACGAGGTCTTTGCCTCCTCGCTGGCTTCCGACTATGGCTTCTATGCAGGTAGCGGCATCGACGATTCCGCCCGCCGTTTCCGCTCCACGCTCTATGCCAAGTGCCGTGGTGCCTGGTGGTCGTCGGTTGAGGGCTATCGTGGCAACTCCTTCTGGTTCATGCGCACCAGTGGCTATACATCCAGCAGCATCACCTATGTCTGCGACTTCGGTTATCTGTATAACCAGGGTACCGCCGCCACCTGCGATGATGCCGCCGTGCTGCCAGCCATCACCGTCGATTTGGAAAAGGCAAATTACCAGAAGACCACGTCTGTCGAATCCACAGACGTAGCACAGTAGGGACTTTTTGTGCAATGGCCAAGGAATAATATTAGTATCCTTTGTTTTGCGTGAGGTTCGGATTCAGGGTGATGATGTCACCGGGGATGGGGAAGACGGTGGTGTGATGGTCTCTCTCGTTCACTTTTTCATCATACATATCGCCTTCGAAGAGACTCTCATATTGTCCGAAGCGTATCAGGTCCTGACGCCGCCAACCCTCCCAGCAGAGTTCGAGCAGGCGCTCGTCGAGCAGGGTGTTCAGGCTGATCTCCCTCTCAGACATCCCAGCGCGAAGGCGGACGGCATCGAAGTCTGCCTGTCCATCCATACCATTGCGCAACTTGGCCTCTGCCCGCATCAGCAGCGCATCGGCAAAGCGGAAAAGCACGATGTCGTTGTCTATCAGCTTGCCGTCCTTCGTGCCGTTCTTGTCCACCTCGTATTTCTTCATGCGGGCACCTGCCGACTCGACGTATGGACTACCGCCGAGGTAGAGCTTCACTTCCCAGGGATAATAGCGGAGCGGATTTCCTGCACGGTCTAACACGAGGTCGCCATCGTAGTCGTAGACCTCATCAGCCCAGTAGTTGTCGTAGAAGCGTGCGTCCTGCTGATCTGTACCGTAGTCGAATACCTGGAGTGCTTTCAGCGTGGCGCAGGTGCCGTTTTCGCCGGAGAATCCGTAGGCGGCAGCGTGGCGATAGTGCCAGGAACGGTACATATACTGCATCTCGTTGTAATAGAGGTCCTTGTCCATGGGGATGATCCAGATGTTCTCTGGTGAGTTGTCGTTGTGTACGGCGAAGTTGTCGCGGTACGTATCAGCCAGTCTGAATCTGAATTCTTCATCCAGGATGTCGCAGTAGTAGATGGTTGCCTCCCAGGCATTCATCACCTGTCCGTCGATGTCGAACTGCATCTTGCTGCCGTCAGGCCGGCCGGCGTCTGTCCAGTCGTCATCGGCATAGACCTCGGCGTTGAGCATCAGCTTGGCGAGTACGAAAATGGCCACGGACTGGGTGACACGTGCATAAAAGTCTCCGCGGTGTACGCTGATTTCAGAAGAGAGGTGGGGCCAGGACTCCATCAGTTCACTCACGACGAAGTCGAACACCTGGCTGCGTTCTGCCTGTTGTATCTGGTTGATGGATTTGTCGGTGGAAGTGATGATGGGCACGCGTGCGAAGAGGTCGAGCAGATACCAGTAGCAGATGGCCCTGATGCTGCGCACCTCTGCCTTGTAGGATGTCAGGTCGGCTAGATTGAGCAAACGGCTGTGGGCATCGAGCTGTTCGATGGAGCGGTTGCAGAGGGTGATGACCTTATAGAGGTAGAGCCAGGACTCCTTCATCATGGGGTGTCCTGGCGTCCAGGAGTGGCGGTACATGTCCTGCCATATCTCGCCGTCGTACCAGTCGTTGCCGCGGGTGGGTATCATGGCTTCGTCGGAGCCGAATGTCTGCAGGTCGTAGATGCCCCGGCAGGTGCCCTGAAGGCCCTGTCCGTCATCATTTCCGCCTATATAATTATATAAGGTGGCGACGGTGTTGCGGAAGAGGGCATCTGCATTGCTGAAGGCTTCTTCCTCTGCGATCTGGTCTCGTGGGTGCTCATCGAGGTTGCAGGATGTGAGCGCTACGCTAATTAATAATGCATAATGCATAATGCATAATGCAATCAGAGGCTTTCTGGATATTCTGGTAATCATCTATAAACTTTAAACTATAAACTATCAACTGTCAACTATCAACTGTCAACTAAAATTTGACGCTCAGCCCCATGGTAAAGGAGCGATAGACCGGATAGACGTTCTTGTCGTCGACACCGATCGTGCCATTGATGACACTGGAGTTGATCTTCGGCGTCAGTCCGCTGTAGCCGGTGATGGTGGCGAGGTTGTTGACGGAGGCGGAGAGCCTGAGCGCCTGGATGTACTTCGAACGTATGGGCACGTTCCAACCTATGTTGATGTAGTCGATGTTCACATAGTCGCCAGATTCCAGCCAGTAGTCGCTGATGGTCTGGTCCTGGATGTCCTCCGTGTCGGCTCCCTTGGCCACGTTGTAGTTCGACAGCGACAGCACATTGTTGTAGGTGAGCGCGTTGCCGTTGAAGATCTTGTGTCCGAAGGCACCGTTGATCTGCATGGTCATGTCCCACTGCTTGTAGCGGAAGGCGATGTTCGATCCCATCATGGCCTTGGGCGTGGCCTGGCCGCAGATGTGTTTCTCGTCGTCGATGTCGTACCATTTGCTGCCGTCCTCATCGACAAAGAGTCCATTACAATGGGGCAGGTAGAACACGCCGATCTGTTCTCCGACAATCTGATAGCAGACGTCGCTGGAGCCATGGAAGCCTGCGCCCCAGAGTGCGGAGAGACCCTTCATGCTGGGGGCCGACAGGTACTGGCCGTTGTAATAGCCGTCGAGCGAGAGGAGCTTGTTGCGCTCAAATGTCCAGTTCATGTTGATGGCGAGTTCCATGTCGTTGGTGCGCAGGGGCGTGATGCCGAAGCCGATCTCCAGTCCGAAGCTCTCCATCGAACCCAGGTTGGCCAGCAGCTTGTCGTAGGTGTATGGTGGCACGGGCACGTCGTAGACGTAGAGCATGTCGGTGGTCTTCGAGCGGTAGTTATCAACGGTGATGGCGATGCGGTTGTTCCAGAACGCGAGGTCGAGACCGATGTTGAATGTGCGCTTGATCTCCCATTTCAGGTCAGGGTTGGCATTACGCACGATGCCGAGGGTCACGGCGGGCGTGTCATTCACAGGTACGACGCCGTTGGGCTGTATGAGCTGCAAGGAGTTGTAGGAGTCGATGCCTGCCTGGTTTCCCGACAGACCGTAACCCACGCGCAGCTTGGCGTTGTTGATGAATGTCAGTTTCTTCATCCACGACTCCTTGCTGATGACCCATGCGCCACTGACTGAGGGGAAGAAGCCCCAGCGGTGGTTCTCGCCGAACTTCGATGAGGCGTCGCCGCGGGCATTCGCCGTCAGGGTGTATCTGTCGAACAGGGTGTACTGGGCACGCATCAGGAACGACTCCATGTGTGAGTCGGTGTAGTAGGAGTCGGTGCCGTCCCAAGGCCGTGCCACGCCGGCTGAGAGCTTGTCGTAGCCGAAGGCATCGGTGTTGAATCCTGTCGAGGTGACGTAGAATCCTTTCTTCTTCGTGCTCTCTGCCTCTGCCAGTGCCATCACGTTCAAGGTGGAATGGCTGGTGTTGAGGATGTAGGTGAGCGAGATGTTGCCCAGCATGTCTTCGCTCTTCTCGTGCTGTCGGTAGGCCTGCCCCTTGCTCCATACGGTGGTGGGGTAGTAGTGGGCATCGTCGATGTTGCTGAAGGAGTAGGAGCCGAAGACGCGCAGCGTCAGGTCCTTGGTGAGGGTGACCTTTCCCTTCAGATGGACATTGAAGTGTCCGTTATCCTCGTCTTGTGTCATATCCAACAGCGACAGGGGGTTGTTGATCCAGAGGGCTTCCGTCACCTGATCGTATTCCCCGGCGCTGTTCTTCGTCTCAGGGTAGGTGGGATTGAAGGTGGCGGCCGAATAGAGCAGCTTCTGCTTGAAGGGCGGGAATGAGATGCGCTGTAACGATCCCACCATGCCGAGGTCTACTGTCAGGTGGTTGTCGAAGGCTATCTGCGTGATGTCGAGCTTGGCAATATAACTCTTGCTTTGTTGGGTCTTGATGACCGTCTTGTGTTCCATCATGCCCACCGACGCACGGTAGTTGGCCGTCTCCGTACCGCCACCGAAGGCGACGTGGTGGTTCTGTACGAATCCCGAGCGCTCGATGGCCTTGCGGAAGTCCGTGTCGTAGCCCATGTCGATATACGGTCGTCCGTAGCGCTGGCATGCACGGCGGTACTCGTCGGCATTCATCATCTCCGTGCGCTTGAACACCTTCTCGAAGCCCACGCTGCCGTCGTAGGAGATATGGAACTTCTGGTTCTTGCCCTTCTTTGTGGTCACCTCGATGACACCCGCTGCACCACGGCTGCCGTACTGGGCCGTCTCTGAGGCATCCTTCAGGATGGTGAAACTCTCGATGTCGGCAGGGTAGATGGTCGATAGGATGTCGATGTCGGCCGTCACACCGTCGATGATCACCAACGGGTCGTTGTTGCCGGTCAGCGATGTTGTACCACGTACCCGTACTGCCGAGACCATCGCCTCCTGATTGCCGTCACTGGTCACCTGCACACCTGCCGCCTGACCGCTCAGGGCATCGAGCGACGAGGTGATCAGACCTTTGTTCATGCGCGCCTCCGTCACTTGGTCGATGGCACCTGCCATGGTGTTCATCACACCTTTGGCATAACCAATCCTTACGGTCGTCGTATCTTTGGTGTTGGTCTGTGCCTTGCCGCTGACAGGGCCCAGCAATAATAGTAGTAATAATAAGCTCTTTGGCAGCAGTCTTCTCCTTTTCATGATTGATGGTTTTTGAGGAACTGTGGGGTGTAGCCTTTCTTCGACTTGGTAACTTGCTCAGGTGTGCCGACAGTAAGAATTTCACCGCCTCTGCGGCCACCCTCGGGACCCATGTCGATGATCCAGTCTGCCTGACGGATGACGTCGAGGTTGTGTTCGATGATGATAACGGTATTACCTCGGTCGACAAGGCGCCGGAGCACCTGCATGAGGATGCGGATATCCTCGAAATGGAGGCCGGTGGTGGGCTCGTCGAGGATGTAGACGGTCTTGCCAGTGTCGCGCTTGGACAGTTCGGTGGCGAGCTTGATGCGCTGGCTCTCGCCGCCGGAGAGGGTGGTGGAGGGCTGGCCGACTTTGATATAGCCCAGACCCACGTCCTGAATGGTCTTGATCTTATGCAGGATATCAGGCACGTTCTCGAAGAACTCGACGGCCTGGTTGATGGTCATGTCGAGGATGTCGGCAATGGACTTGCCCTTGTAGCGCACTTCAAGGGTCTCGCGATTGTAACGACGGCCCTGACATTCTTCGCAGGGCACCTGGATGTCGGGCAGGAAGTTCATCTCGATGGTCTTGTAGCCGTTGCCCCCGCAGGTCTCGCAGCGTCCGCCCTTCACGTTGAACGAGAAGCGTCCGGGCTTGTAGCCGCGGATCTTTGCCTCGGGAAGGTTGACGAAAAGGTTGCGGATGTCAGAGAACACACCCGTATAGGTGGCAGGATTGGAGCGTGGCGTGCGACCGATAGGCGACTGGTCGACATTGACCACCTTGTCTATATATTCCAGTCCCTCGATGCTTGCGTATGGCATCGGGCGCTTCAATGAGCGGTAGAAGTGCTGTGAAAGGATGGGCTGGAGGGTCTCGTTGATGAGCGTGGACTTTCCGGAACCGCTGACACCTGTGACGAGGATGAGCTTTCCCAGCGGGAACTCGACGTCGACGTGCTTGAGGTTGTTGCCTGTACAGCCTTTTAACACCAAGCTCTGGTTGGAGCTTGGTTTATTGTTTACAGTTAACAGTTTACTGTTTACAGGTGATTTGCTGGCAAGCCCTGTGGAATTATCTGCAGAAGAGTCATCATCTGTCAACTGTAAACAGTCAACTGTCAACTCCCCTTTCAAGTACTGTGCCGTCAGTGTATCGCTTTTGAGGAGTTCTTCAGGGGTGCCCTGGAATACCACTTCGCCACCCTTGCGGCCGGCACGGGGACCGATGTCGATGATCCAATCGGCACTACGCATCATATCCTCATCGTGTTCAACGACGATGACCGTATTGCCCAGGTCGCGCAACTCCTTCAGCGAACGGATCAGCCGCTGGTTATCGCGCTGATGAAGGCCGATGGAGGGCTCGTCGAGGATGTAGAGCACGTTGACAAGCTGTGAGCCAATCTGCGTGGCAAGACGGATGCGCTGGCTCTCACCGCCGGAGAGCGAGGCTGACTGGCGATGGAGTGAGAGGTAGTCGAGACCTACATCGAGCAAGAAGTCAAGACGTGTGCGGATCTCCTTGAGAATCTCCTCTGCGATCTTCTGTTGCTGGGGTTCCAGATGATTCTCCACCTCATCGAGCCATTCGCGCAACTCACTGATGTCCATGGCAGAGAGTTCAGCGATGTTCTTGTCCCAGATGCGATAGGAGAGGGCTTCACGGTTCAGTCGTTGGCCGTGGCACTCAGGACACTCGCATTCAGCGAGGAACTGGTCTGCCCAGCGCTGTCCGGCAGCAGAGTCGTCATGGTCCATCACGCTGCGCAGGTATTTGATGATACCGTCGAAGGCAACGAAGTAGTCGCTGGAGGTGTGGACGAGTTCCTTGTCGATGCGTACGTTCTCGAGTGATCCGTAGAGAATCTCGCGGATGGCATCCTCGGGGAGTTCGGCGATGGGGGTCTTCAGAGTATAATCGTACTTTTTGAGTATGGCCTCCACCTGCCAGAAGATCATCTGGTTTTTGTACTTGCCGAGGGGTACGATACCTCCCTCGTGGATGCTCAAACTGCGGTCAGGTATGACCTTCGACAGGTCGATCTCGTTGATGACACCTAAACCTTTGCAGTGGGGGCATGCCCCTTGGGGAGAATTGAACGAAAAGTTATTAGGTGCTGGGTCTGAGTAACTTATGCCGGTTGTCGGACACATCAGTCTTTTGGAGAAATGCTTGATGCTGTCCGTCTCCTTGTCGAGGATCATAATGAGACCGTCGCCCTGTTTCATGGCGATGGCGACCGACTTCTTAAGGCGTTCTTCGTCTTTCACAGACACCTGCAGCTTATCGATGACCACCTCGATATCGTGGTTCTTATAGCGATCCACCTTCATGCCACGAGTTATCTCCATCATCTGTCCGTCGACACGAATGTTCAGATAGCCTTTGCGGCGCATCGCCTCAAACAACTCCCGATAATGACCCTTACGACTGTGCACCAAAGGGGCAAGGATGAAAATCCGATGGTCGGCATAGTCGTGGAGGATCATCTCGAGTACTCGTTCCTCCGTGTATTTCACCATCTCCTCGCCCGTGGCATAGCTGTAGGCTTTACCGGCTCTGGCAAAGAGAAGTCGCATGTAGTCGTAGACCTCCGTCGTTGTACCGACAGTGGATCGGGGATTCTTGTTGGTGGTCTTCTGCTCGATGCTGATGACGGGCGAGAGACCTGTGATCTTGTCAACGTCAGGACGCTCCATTCCGCCGAGGAAGTTGCGGGCATAGGCTGAGAAGGTCTCGATATAGCGGCGCTGACCCTCGGCAAAGATGGTGTCGAAGGCCAGTGAAGACTTGCCGGAGCCACTGAGACCCGTGATGACAGTCAGGGAGTGGTGGGGTATGTGTACGTCGATGTTCTTCAGGTTGTGTACCCGAGCGCCATAGACATTGATGCTGGTTTCTTCTTTCATGTCACTGTGGACTGGTTACTTCTCGTTGGTGGTGGTTGTATCGTTATAGTTCCGCAGAAGGTTCACGTCTTTCCGTATGTTGTACTCCCTGCCGTCAGCACCACGTGCCTTGACCAGTACAAAGTAGACACCCTCTTTGACGTCGTGCCCATGATATGTACCGTCCCAGCCTTGGGCTGGATCAGTCCATTCGAAGAGCTTCTGACCCCAACGGTTGAAGATATAGGCGTGGAAATCAATAATGCTCTGATATTCCTTGGCCTTGTATATCTGATTGTATTCGTCGCCATTGGGCGAGAAGGCGTTAGGGAAGACCAGCTTGCTCTCGCTGACGGTGACTTTGATGACGGTGGAGTCAATCACCTCGCCTTCAGACTTCACCAGAAGGGTCACATTGGTCGTGCCAGAGGTGGTGAAGGTGTATTCCGTATCCTGTTCATAGCGCACCATAAATGCTTTCTCTTCGCCTGCCAGTTGGAAGTGCCACTCGAAAGAGGGATTGAATTCTTCCATGTTGGAGGGGTTGGCACGAAAGGTGACAGTCAGCGGGGCTTGGCCGTTGACATCGCTGTCGGTAACAGTCTCAACGCCTTCATCGTTGATATAGGTAGCCGTCGGCGACAGGGAGGGATCGGGTTTCTGTGCCTGAGCTACTGATGGTGTCAGTAGCGCCATGAAAAGTGCGGGGAGCAGTTGCTTGATTCTCATTGTTTTTTCTGTCTTGAATGTGCAAAGTTACTAAATAATTCATAATTCGATATTCTTTTTTAAAGAAAAAGCGGTAAACGGGGTGCATTATTCACAATTATTTTGTACTTTTGTGGGCGAAATTGATAATTTTAGCGTTTTATGAAACGAACTTTAAGATACTTCCTGCTGTTGATGGTGCTGACTTTGGGCACTTCCATCGTGTCGGCTCAGCAGCCTGCCAATATCCGTGAACAGCATCAGGTCAAGAAGAAAGAGACGGTGTTCGGCATCTCACGAGCCTATGGTCTCACCATCGAGGAACTGATCAATGCGAATCCGGAGATGAAGCAGCAGGGCTATGAGCTGAAGAAAGGAGCCGTTCTGAACATTCCCTACCCAAAGTCGGTGATTGAGAAACAAGAGGCTGAGCGTGCCGCCAAGGCCAAGAAGGTTGCGGAGGAAGCTGCTAAGGCTAACGATGTACGAAATCGGGAGATCTGTCTGGGAGTGATGCTCCCGTTGCATGACATCAATGGCGACGGACGTCGTATGATGGAATACTACCGTGGTGTGCTGATGGCCTGCGACAGTCTGAAGAAGCAGGGCGTATCCATCGATGTGCATGCATGGAACACAGCTGAGGATAGTAATATATATAAGGTATTAGAAGATCCTGCTGCTGCGAAGTGTGACCTGATTATCGGGCCGCTCTACTCCAAGCAGATGGATGCCTTGTCTGATTTCGTCGCCAAGCACGACATCCGTCTGGTGATCCCCTTCTCTATCAATGCCCCACAACTGACCACCAATCGTAACATCTTCCAAGTGTATCAATCGCAGAACGAGGTGAGCGAGGCAACGATCAGTCATTATCTGGAGCGTTTCAAGGACTGTCATACGGTCGTCATCGACTGTAACGACTCTACCAGTAAGAAGGGAGTCTTCACCTTTGCTCTGCGCAGACAGATGGAGTCGCGGGGGATGGAGTGCGTCGTCACGAACCTGAAGTCAAGTGAGGAGTATTTCTCCAATGCTTTCAGTCGTACAAAGCCCAACGTAGTGGTGCTCAATACCGGTCGTTCGCAGGAGTTAGGCGTCGCCTTTTCGAAGATCAACGGTCTGAAGGCCAACAACCCCGAACTCGATATCACCATGTTCGGCTATTCAGACTGGCTGCTCTATACCCACAGGTATCTGGAGAACTATTACAAATACAATACCTACATACCTTCGGTATTCTATTATAACCCGCTGTCGCCGGCCACTCAGCAATTCCAGCAGAAGTACCGTCAGAACTTCTCCAGCGACATGCAGAACTTGTTGCCGCGTTTCGCCATCACAGGCTTCGACCATGCCTACTTCTTCCTGAAGGGACTGCATAAGTATGGGAAGACCTTCAATGGTGCAGAGGGGATGTTCGGCTATCCGTTTATACAGACACCGCTGAAGTTCGAACGCTATGGCAACGGCGGGCTTCGCAACAAGACGCTGCTGTTCATCCATTATAAGCCCGACCATCTGATGGAGACGTTCAAGTTCTAAAAGATGAAAAGGTGAAGAAGTGAAAAGGTGAGAAGTGAGCATGAGAATCAAGAATCTTAAGGTACACAGGTGTGTGGTGAGGGTTTTACTCTTTCACCTTTTCACCGTTTTACCTTTATGTTCTTTCGCACAAGTGGGGGAGTACAGGACGGATTTCGCCCTTGGATTTAACGGTGGTATGGCTATGAGCAATGTCTCTTTCATGCCTATAGTGCCGCAGTCTATGCTCAATGGTCCCACCTTCGGACTGACGGCACGCTATACCTGCGAGAAGTACTTCAAGAGCATCTGTGCCGTGGTGGCTGAGGTGAACTATACACAGATGGGATGGAAAGAAGATATCCTTGATATGAACGACCAACCCGTGCCGTTGCATACCGACGAGTCGCAGACACTCAGCTATGCCAGAAAGATCAACTATCTGCAAGTGCCATTGTTGGCCAGACTCGGATGGGGCAGGGAGCGCAATGGCTTCCAGTTCTTTATACAGTTGGGTCCACAGGTGAGCTTCTATCTGAACGATAAGATAGAAAGTAACTTCGATGTCCGCAATCCGGCCTTCAACCCGAAGATTGAGAACGGTTCTTATGGTCCGGAATACCAATACGGAGGCAAAAGGGCCTCGCATGTCGTGGCACAGGACACCATGGCGGTGAAGTACAAGACGGACTATGGCATCTCTGCCGGTGGAGGTCTGGAGTTCAGCAACCGACACTTGGGACACTTCATAGTGGAGGGACGCTACTATTACGGTCTGGGCAATCTCTTCGGTAACACGAAGCGTGACTACTTCGGCCGCTCGAACTTCGGGACGATCGTCGTGAAGGGCACCTATCTGTTTGATATCATCAGAACCAAGAATTCAAAAATTAAATAACAACAACTATGTTTGAAGGACAACCAAAAGGTTTATTTGCGTTGGCATTGGCCAACACCGGCGAACGTTTCGGCTACTATACGATGCTGGCTGTATTCGCCTTGTTTTTGAGAGCTAACTATGGATTGTCGCCTGCTATGGCCGGTACGATCTACAGCGCGTTCCTCATGTTAGTGTATTTCTTCCCGCTCATCGGCGGTATCATGGCCGATAAGTTCGGCTTTGGCAAGATGGTCACCACGGGCATCATCATCATGTTCGCCGGCTATCTGTTGCTTTCGGTACCCCTTGGCGGTGATTCTACGGCTCTGGTGGTGATGCTCGCTGCCCTGTTGCTCATCGGCTTTGGTACGGGACTCTTCAAGGGTAACCTCCAGGTGATGGTGGGTGACCTCTACAACGACGAGCAGTATAAGGACAAGCGCGACTCGGGCTTCTCCATCTTCTACATGGCCATCAACATCGGTGCCCTGTTTGCTCCGACGGCTGCCATTAAGATCAAGGAGTATGCAGAGACCGCTCTGGGCTATTCGTCGAACGATGCCTATCACTTCTCGTTTGCCGTGGCTTGTGCCTCGCTGGTTTTGTCCATCGCCATCTATTACATTTTCCGCAGCACTTTCCGTCATACGGAGGGTGGCACGAAGAAGGCTGCTGCAGCTGATACTACTGCCCCTGTGGAGGAACTGTCGAAGGAAGAAACTAAACAGCGTATTGTTGCACTCTGTCTTGTCTTCGCTGTGGTCATCTTCTTCTGGATGGCGTTCCACCAGAATGGTCTGTCGTTGACATACTTTGCCGATGAGTTCACCGCTCAGTCGGCTGAGGGCTTACAGGCCATGTGCTTCAACGTATGGAATCTCGTGGCTGTGATCTTCATTGTCTACGCCCTGTTCTCGCTGTTCCAGTCGAAGACCGGTAAGGGTAAGGCCATCTCGGCTATTGTCATCTGTATGGCCGTGGCCTTCCTGTTCCTGCAATATGATCCCAATGGCGGCGTGACCGTTTCTGCTCCTATCTTCCAGCAGTTCAACCCCTTCTATGTGGTGGCGCTGACACCTGTGTCTATGGCTATCTTTGGTTGGTTGGCAGCCAAGGGCAAGGAACCCTCTGCACCTCGTAAGATTGCCTACGGTATGATTGTGGCTGCCATCGCCTATGCCTTGATGGCATTCGCATCATTCGGACTGCCAACGCCTGAGACAGTGATGGATGCTGATGGCAATCCCGTTGGAAAACATGTGGCCGATGTGACGCCTAATCTGTTGATTATGGTCTATCTGGTGCTGACGTTCGGTGAGCTGTTGCTCTCGCCGATGGGCATCTCTTTCGTGTCGAAGGTGGCACCTCCGAAGTATAAGGGTATGATGATGGGTGGCTGGTTCGTAGCAACGGCCATCGGTAATCAGCTCGTGGTGGTTGGTGGTCTGCTCTGGGGCGCTGTTCCCCTCTGGGTCTGCTGGAGTGTGTTCCTGGGCGTCTGCCTCGTGGCAGCGATATTCATGTTTGCGATGATGAAACGCTTAGAGAAGGTTTGCTAAATGACCATACTGTTTTCACTGTTGCTCTCGGTCTTCACGTTTGTGGAATACAACGTAGAGAACATCTTCGATACCCGTCACGACGAGGGGAAGCAGGATGAGGAGTTCCTGCCTGATGCCACGCGCCAGTGGACGGAGAAACGCTATTGGAAGAAGTTGGACAAGATAGGTAAGTCTATCCTGTCCACTTCCGAAGATGGTATTCCTGACATGATAGCCCTCTGTGAGGTGGAGAACGACCAGACGCTGACAGACCTAACCAAACGCTCTCTGCTGAAGAATGCAGGGTATGAGTATGTGATGACGCAGTCGCCTGATGCCCGCGGTGTGGATGTGGCTCTGATATACTCACCCTTCTCTTTTGCCTTGATTCGTTCCTATGGCCTTCGGGTTGATACGATTCCGGGCATGAAACGGACGCGTGATATCCTCTATGCTTGTGGACAACTGCAGTCTGGTGACACGCTGCATGTTTTTGTGGTCCATGCTCCGAGCCGTAATGGGGGCGAGAAGGCCAGCCGTCCGTTCCGTATGCAGGCTGCCAATCGTCTGTTGCTGTCGGTAGATTCCATCAGAGCCATTAACCCTGATGCCAAGATCCTGATCAGCGGCGACTTCAACGACTACCATGATTCCCCGGCTGTGCAGCATATCGCCCGTCACAACCTGAAGAACATCTCCAAGGAGGCCCCTGGTCGCTATGGCGTGAAGGGCACCTACCGCTATAAGGGTGAGTGGAACAGTCTGGATCATATCATTGTGTCGCCCTATATATATAATAAGGTGGACACGGTCTTTATCCATTCCCCGAAGTTCCTGTTGGAGAAGGATAAGTTCTACGGCGGCTATCTCCCGCGCCGCACCTATAAAGGCATGAAATACCAGAAGAAGGGCTATAGCGACCATTTGCCGTTAGTTGCCCGCTTCCAATTTTAGAAAGAAAATAGAATCTTACATGCTCCCCAATGTCCGGAAGTCAACTACTTACGGATGTTGGGGAGTTGTAGTCCGTAGCCTTTGCGACGGTCTACGTACCACATGGCCATGGCCGTGAGGGCAGCGCCAAGGGCTGTGAAGCCGAAGATGAGCATCGAGGTTTCGTAGGTGGGATCGGTCTCGTTGGCTTTGCCTACGAACATGGGGATGATGGCACGGCCGAAGTTCTGGATGAAGAAGATCATCGAGTAGGCCGTACCCAGACATTTCAGAGGAATGATCTTCGGCACGCAGGGCCAGAGGGCGGCAGGTGCCAGGGAGTAGCCGATGCTGAGGATAACCATCAAGGTGATGGCTATCGTGCTGCTGTGCATGGGCAGCGAGAAGCCGAAGTGAACGGCCGTCAGCATCAGTGCACCAGTGATCACCAGTGTGACACCCTTGCCATAGCGGTCATAGATAAGACCGAAGAGTGGCGTCATGAGGATCGTGCCGAAGGGTGCTATCGAAGAGAAGAAACCTGCAAGGTCTGCGTCTACACCGTATTTCATGACCATCAGTTTCGTGGAGAACTTCAGGAAGGGCGAAACGGCGGAATAGAAGAGCACGCAGAAGAGTGTGATCAGCCAGAAGCCTGGACTGCGCAGTGTCGTGCCGATATCACTCCAATGGAACTCATCTGTCAACTGTAAACTGTCAACTGTAAACTGATCCAGGCGGCGATCCATCACGCAGAAGACGAGGAAGGCCAACAGGCCGATGATGAGGAAGGCCAGACTGAGCAACAGCGGCGTGGAGAGGGTAAAATGCCGGGCGACAGGGGCAGAGATGCTGAGGGCTGCAGCTGTACCGAAGCGGGCCATCGCCAATTGGAGTCCCATAGCGAGGGCCAGTTCGTGACCCGTAAACCAACGCACCATCGCCTTCGAGACGGTGATGCCCGTCATCTCATAACCTACGCCAAAGACGGCGAAGCCAAGGGAGGCCAGAGCCACGGACGTAGGAAGGGAAACGTGAATGGTGAATAGTGAGAACTCTGTTACTGCCGTAGGTGGGAAGCCCGCTGTGACGGCATAGTACTTGATCAGTGTACCTAGCACCATCAGCGAGCACGACAATACTCCCGTGAAGCGGATGCCCATCTTGTCGAGGATGATTCCCGAGAAGAAGAGCATCAACAGGAAGACGTTGATAAAACTGCCGGCTCCGGAGAAGAAACCGTAGTCGGAAGGACTCCATCCGAGTCCGCCTTCCGCTGGCGAAGCCTCCAACAACGTCTCCAAGGGCGACATCACGTCGTTGACGAAGTAGCCCATCATCATGGCCGTAGCCACGATGAAGAGCACCGTCCAGCGTGCAACGGGTGAATCGTTGAGGCGTTGTCTTATTGCTTCACTCATCTCTTCTTACTTCTTCCTGACGGGATCGCAGGTCAGGCCGCAGCCAAGCTTCTTGAAGATCTTGCGGTCTACCTCGCTGAGCATCACCGTCGAGTGTACCTGACAGTCACGAAGGTTCGGCAACTGCTCAAGCGCCTTGCGACAGTTCTCATCGTGGGTAGAGTAGACGCTGAGTGCTACAAGCACCTCGTCGGTATGCAGACGGGGATTCTTGGCCCCGAGATACTCGGTCTTGGTCTTCTGTACAGGTTCAATCAGACTCTGTGGGATGAGCTTGGCGTCATGGTCGATGCCTGCCAGATATTTAGTGGCATTGAGCAGCAGGGCAGCGGAACAGCCCAACAGGGGTGATGACTTAGAGGTGATGATCGTGCCGTCCTCGAGTTCGATGGCGGCAGCTGTATGGCCGCTCTCCAGTTTCTTCTCGTAGGCAGCAGTGGTCACAGGACGGAAGGCTGTGGTGATCTTCGCCTGATTGAAGAGCAGACGGATCTTACTGACCTCACTCTCATTATCGGCACCGTCAGCCAACTTGTTGGTGGCAGCATAGAAGCGACGGATGATCTCGTCCTTCGAGGCCTTGCAGCACACTTCGTCGTCGCTGATGCAGAAGCCGATCATGTTGACGCCCATGTCCGTCGGCGACTTGTAGGGATTCTCACCGTATATACCCTCGAAGAGGGCATTCAGCACGGGGAATATCTCGATGTCACGATTGTAGTTGATGGCTGTCTTGCCGTAGGCTTCCAGATGGAAGGGGTCGATCATGTTCACATCGTTGAGGTCGGCGGTGGCAGCCTCGTAAGCGATGTTTACAGGATGCTTCAGCGGCAGGTTCCACACGGGGAAGGTCTCGAACTTGGCATAGCCTGCACGGATGCCACGCTTGTTCTCGTTGTAGAGCTGCGACAGACAGGTGGCCATCTTTCCGCTGCCAGGACCAGGGGCCGTCACGATGACCAGCTCACGCGAGGTCTCCACATAGTCGTTCTTGCCGAAGCCCTCGTCGCTGGCGATGAGGTCCACATTGGTGGGGTAGCCGTCGATGGGGTAGTGGATATAGCTGCGGATGCCCATGCGCTCCAGACGATGACGGAACTGGTCGGCGGCACTCTGGCCGTTGTAGTGGGTGATCACCACGGAACCCACGAAGAAGTTACGGCTCATGAACTCGTCGCGCAGACGGAGCACATCTTCGTCGTAGGTGATACCGAGGTCGGCACGCACCTTGTTCTTCTCAATGTCGTTGGCGCTTACCACAATGACGATCTCGATCGAGTCACGCAGCTGGGCGAGCATGCGAAGCTTCGAGTCGGGCTTGAAGCCAGGCAGCACGCGGGAGGCGTGATGGTCGTCGAAGAGTTTGCCACCCAGTTCCATATAGAGCTTGCCGTCGAACTGCGCTATGCGTTCCTTGATATGCTCAGACTGTATCTTGAGGTATTTCTCGTTATCGAATCCTATCTTCATACATATTCTATTTTATGTTTAGACATAAGAATTTTTATTCAGACATAAGAACATAAGAACATATTTTTCTTTGTTTTTGTTAGACATAAGAACATAAGTACATATTGTTTCTTTTCTTGGCGCAGCCCTTATGTTTCTTATGTTCTTATGTCTAAAAACAAGAGTTCTTCTATCTTATTTCTGTATATTCGGCAGTTCGAGGCCGATGCCTTTCTTCTTGTCGACGGCCTTCAGCACGAAGCCGAGGATGAGGGCAGCCACACCCAGACAGGCGAGCATCACCAGTGGGGCGGTATAGTCGAACTGCGTAGGGTCGGTCACACCTGGGTTCGTGGCGTCGAGCACCTTGCCGATGAGCAGGGGGAACAGCCAGAGGCCGATGTTCTGGATCCAGAAAATCAGGGCGTAGGCCGAACCAATCACTTTAGCGTCGACGAGCTTAGGCACTGAGGGCCAGAGACTTGCGGGCACGAGTGAGAACGAAGCACCCAGCACGAGAATGGTGGCGTAGGCGATGATGATACCGCCAACGGCGTTACCCTTGAACATCGGCAGCACGAAGGCGAACGTCAGGTGGCAGGCAATCAGCAGGATGGAACCTAAGACGAGCATCGAGGCAGCCTTGCCGTGATGGTCGAGATAGGAACCCAGGATCGGTGTGATCAGCACTGCCAGTAAGGGGAACACAGCGAAGATCGACTCTGCCGACTGGCGCATATAGCCCATATAGCAATAGGTGATGAGCGAGATGATACTTATGGCCAAGAGTCCGTATTTCATGTTCGCCTTCTTCTGGAAGTTCGAGGCGAAGCCGGCAGCCGCCACGATGAGCATGATGATGTACTGGATGATGGTAACACTCGACGATGCCCAGAACGAATCAGCATCAGGAGCCGTCAGCGTGAGGTTGCACTGCAGCATGTTCACGGCATACTTCTGGAAGGGGAAGATGGCCGAATAGTAGAGCACGCAGAGCAGCGCTACGAGCCAGAAGCCTAGGTCCGAGAGGATCTTGCCGATGTCTGACACCTTGAAGGGATCGTCTTTCTCCTCGGCCTCGCCTGTCTGACTGTCGAGCTTCTGATCCATGAAGAAGTAGACGATAGTCATCATCAGGGCGATACACATCAGCACCACACCAAAGGCGACGCTGCGGGTGACGCTCACCTCACCACCCAGACGGGCAAAGAACGGCGAGAAAATCATGCAGGTGGCTACTCCCAGACGGGCCAGAGCCATCTCAGAACCCATCGCCAAGGCCATCTCGCGGCCCTTGAACCACTTCACGATACCTCTCGACACCGTGATGCCTGCCATCTCACAGCCGCAGCCGAAGATCATAAATCCGCAGGCAGCGAACTTGGCTGAGGCGGGCATGCCCTCGTAGAAGGGACTCACACCCAGTTCGTCGAAGACTGGGATGTAGTTCAGGTTATTGGTGAACCACGTCTCCAGGCCGCTTCCCATGAAGCTCTCGCTCACGGCATACCACTTCACGACGGCTCCAACGAGCATGACGGCTGCCGAGAGGACAGCGGTGAAGCGAACGCCCATCTTGTCGAGGATGATACCTGCGAAGATGAGGAAGAACACGAAAACGTTGAGGAACACCTCGGAACCCTGCATCGTTCCGAAGGCGGTAGAGTCCCAGCCGCGCGTCTCCTGCATCAGGTCCTTGATGGGAGAGAGGATGTCCATGAAGATGTAGCTGCAGAACATGGCGAGTGCCAGCAGCAGCAAGGCCGTCCAGCGCATCGCGGCGGAGTCTCTGAGAGTCTTTTGAATTGCTTGTGTCATTTTAATGTGTTATTGTTTATTTTGGGTGCAAAGTTAATAAAAAACGAACGAAACGCAAAAGGAAATGTCAAAAAATGCAGCCCCCAGCAAAAGATTTGTTCCTTTAAACAAACAAAAACAACGGCTTAAACTCATCGTTTAAACCGTTTGAACTGACAGTCCAAACCGAGTATGCTCATTGTTTACACCGTTTGGACTGTTTGCCGACTTTAGTCAACCGATCTGTCGACATCAGTCAGCAGATCGGTTGACTGGAGTCAGTCAATCGGCTCACACCAAGTCAGCACGCATTTTGATGATATGTCTACATCCCTGTGAACTTGCCGACGAACAGGATGATACCCGTTCTGAGCTCACTAATCACATAGACAAAGGGACGGTTGGCGTGGAATGTGGCTGTGGGATATTCGATGGGACCTATTCCGGAAGTATACATACCTCCTGCTATCGTCACAGCAGCAGCTTCAGAGCCTTCCTCATTGACCTTGATTCTGGCTTTCTGGCGCATCATATTGATATAAATAGGCCCTTCGCACATATTCGGTATTTCTGCAAACTGTCTGTCGAAGGCCAGATGGATGCCCATCTTCTGCATCAATCCAATCAATCTGCCAGGCACCAAGTCCGTATCTGATGACGTCTCAAAGCGTGGCAGTTTCAGGTCTACCTCATAATGGCCATAATTATCGCCCATCGTACCACAGAAACCATTTCCTTCTAAGATACCGCAGTTAGCAAGGCGATTGATGATGTCGTCAGTCGTTTTTCCTTCCTCTGGCAGCATCACAGTCATTTTCCAAGAACCGTTTCCATAGGGCATTTCGATGGCACGATAGGTGTCGTTCTTCAGATAGTTGATCAGCACGTTCTGGTGCATCATCGGCAGGGTAGTGCTGCCTTCGCCTTTCTCTTTGCTGAATGATTCTTTCTTGGTGTTCTTCGTGTCGAACTTCGACGTCCAGTCTGCCTTGAAGTAGATGGCATTCAGCAGGTAGGTCACCATATTTGGCTCCACCGCGTCGAGAATCTTTGGAATCATGCCTTTGGTCTTCTCATCGCACCAGCCGTTGATGTGGTCGAGGGTGCTGGATGCAGTAAAGTCGAGGGCTTCGGCCTTGGCGTTGTAATAGGTCTGCATATCCTGCTCAAACTGGGGTTTCAGTTTGGCGTTGTTTTTGTTCACAAAGATGGCGTTGGCGATGTCGAGTGTTACGTCTTTATCCACCTTTGGCAGGCCGTCTATCAGTTTCTTGCAGTAGTCGTTCACGGCCTGGATGCCTCCCTCGTGGAAGCCTAAGGTCTGCTCCAACTCCTGTTCCGTCTGGCCTGTGGCAGCATCGTTCACCATACCTAAGACGTAGGTGATGCTCAGGGGCGAGTATATGAAACTCTGGCCACTCTGGTCTCCGTCATTCACCGTCTTCAGAAAGTTCAGCGTGAAGCGGTTGTTGTCGTTGGCAAAGACCTGTTGCTCTTGGGTCAGCCTGATGGGAATCGACTCCGACAACATTTTCACTACCGTCTTGGCCTCGCCAAGATCCACATCGTCATCCGAGGATGAGCACGACAGCATTGCACCACTCAGTACGATGGTCGCTAATAATAATAGTTTCTTTCTCATATTTAATTACTTGAATACCATTTTGAAGGGAAGTTGGAACTCAGTATCTCTCCTGAATGAGCGTCAATGAAGCATTCGTAATGAGAGAAGCATCCATACCAGTTTTCATACAAATAAGTTAATCGAACGTCAATGATGCCATTTGAATAAAAAGGAGTAATTTGAAGTCGCAGAGGTATTTCACTATTATCAAGATGAAGGTGCTTCACAATAATTCGTGTTGCTTCTTTTTGACTGATTGTCGGATTGACATCCAAATCGTCTATGGGCACAAATGCGCCTTCTATGCTTTCTAGCACGTCTTTATTATCATAATAGCAAATGTATCCACATCGGTTTACCTGCATACCTTTATATAACTGGTCAAATTTTTTATAGTTCGTCGATGTATTCTTAAATGAATCGCTAAACTTAAGTACGTTGTCAGTTGTCAAAGGCGTATTGTCTTTGAAGAACGAATCTTCTGATGATGGCGGATTCGAGTTAAACTCCGCCTTTGTGATCATATTTGCATAAGTTGTTATTGTCCAAGAGCCTTGGTTGCTAACAACTTCTTCATCTTTTGATGGGAGTATATTCTGAGACGTGTACCTAGGAGTGATATATCCTCTACCCTCATCGTCGTTGCTGCATCCTGCCAGCATCAGAACACTTATCCATAATAGACTTTTCATTTTCATCTTTGCTATATGTTATTCAATACACGGTTCCCTCATACTCGAAATCCACAGTGCCACTAATGGTGTAACCCCTTTCGAAAGTCAGATTATTGATTAGGAAGGTTAATACGTCTTTGTCGCCCACCTTTTTCTTATTCACCAGTTTGATGCTCCCTTTCGTGGCTCCAAATTGCATAGGTGTGGTGGCACACTCTTCGAAAGGAATCAAACTGGCATTGAACTGGTTCAATAGGAATGTCTCTCCCACTTGAAATGCATCTATATCTTGTTTCACGCCTATAATTCTAATGACTAGTTCTCGTAAATCAAGTGATTTCTCTATACCACAGTGGAAAATAAATCCAGGACAATTGTTATCAAACGTAGGCATCTTGTCGATATAAAAATGGTTGTTTGTCACAGTGCATTCTTCTGCATCAACATTATCACTATTGGTGATTAGAAGTCTGTTCAGCATCCAATTGTTGTTCAATAGAGGGTCGCTATCATCGCTGCTGCAAGCACAAAGCATTCCTGACATCAGCAGGAGCACGCTTATCCATAAAAGACTTTTCTTCTTCATATGCAATCATTATTATTTGTTACCATTCGTATTTCGATAAGTTGTCGTAATTAGGTGCATGGTCTAATTTCATATATTCCACATCATAGCCTTCTTCACGTGACGTACCAACAAAACCACCCCAATTGCGAATGACAAGACGGGTCTTTGAAAGTCTCTCAATTCCGGTATATACATGACACATGGAGCCTTCATAAACATCGACCAAGAGTTCTCCTTCGTCAGAAACCCACCATTTCCCTGTATATCTCTCATACCAGTTCTCAGAACCCTTTCCCCATGCAATGATCTCACCGTTTTCCTTAAAGCATAATCCCCCCATTGTGTTAGGGTCTTTGCCTTCACTTTTCTCTTGATCTATGACTTTCCAGTAGCCCACTAGATCAGATGCATCGCCTGTCTCATCACCGCTATCCCCTGCCACCATCAGCTCATCACCGCTATCCCCTGCCACTATCAGCTCATCACCGCTGCATCCTGCCAGCATCAGCAAGAGTGCGCTCATCCATAGAATACTTACCTTCTTCATATACGTTTTGCTTAATGTTTCTACAAAGGTAATACCGAAAGTACGAAAATCTTGTATGTATTTGTGTTAAATAAAGCAAAAAGTGGGCAATCCCATACAAGATTTTTGTACTTTTGGTATTATAAAAGTAGAACGAACAAGGAAATATGGTCGATAATCTCGTTGAGCGCATACGGCAGAAAGACCAGAGGGCGATGAGCCAGCTCTATCAGATGTACATCCGAGAGCTGTCATCGGTCTGCTACCGCTATGTGCCTTCCGAGGATGATGCAAAGGACGTGCTGCAAAACAGCTTCGTGAAGATATTCACATCGCTTCCGACCATCGAGTATCGCAGCGATGAGGCTCTTAGGGGCTGGATGAAACGCGTGGTGGCTAGCGAGGCGCTCTTGTTCTTGAGGAGACAAAAGAAACTGCACTTTGAGTCTGTCATGGCACATATGACACTCCTGGATGACGACGAGCCGCAGCCAGAGAAGATCTCGCCAGACATGCTGCATCAGTTGATCAGTGAACTGCCTGACGGTTATCGCACGGTGTTGAACCTCTACGTCTTCGAGGGTTATTCACATCGTCAGATTGCAGAACTGCTGGGTGTCACAGAAAGCACATCAGCCTCGCAGCTTTATTTCGCCAAGCGGCAATTGGCAAGAAGAATCAGGGAAATAATAAACAGCAAGCGATGAACGAGAACTGGATAAACGATATGCAACGGAAACTGGAGGGTCACAAGATGGATCCGCCTCCTGGACTGTGGGAGGGCATCTGCGACCAGATGGGAATAGAGCCTGAGCCTGTTCCTGCTAAGAAACCCGCTGCCACCAAACGTTGGTGGTGGGCAGCGGCAGCAGTTGTGCTGGCACTTGTTGGTTTCTTTGTGTTCAATAATCCTCGTAGCGAACAGCCTTTGCAGGCGAATGCCGTCTCTCAGAAGCAGGCGCCTGAACAGTTATCTGGTGAAGAGCCATCGTCAGAGCAGACTTTGGCTCAGCTGTCATCTTCCCAGCAGTCGCCCAAGGCCATCATCTTTCATCATCATATAAGCAATCCAATCATCCCTGAACCTGCTGAAGAACAGGAACCAATAACGAGTGAAGAAAATTCTTCATATACAGAGCCAAGTGAAACAAGTCAACAAGAGGAGCCCGCAAAGACTCAGGTGCAGAGTCAGGATGATAGGTCCTTGATTCAGACGGTGCATCAGTATCAGACATCCCAGGATTCGCCTAAGACCTCTGCTTCACCAAATAAGTGGTCTGTGGGGTTGATGGCTTCAGGGGGACTCTTGGCTGCCAATAATTCCCAACGGACAGAAGGAGTTTATTATAGTCAGAGTATTATGGGGAGTGTTTATGATCTCTCCTATATGTATAATTACAATAGTGTGGAGAGTTGCTATGCATATACTCTTATCGAATATGCCTCGAAGCATCATCTCCCGCTGCGTTTGGGACTGAGCCTTCAGTATCAATTGAATCCTCGTCTGGCCTTGTTGAGTGGTATCAGCTATACACGACTGTCTTCTGAATTCAGTCTCTCGCTTTATCATAATATCAGCTATAGTCAGATCATCTATAGTCAGCGGCTGCACTATGTAGGAATACCGCTTGGCGTGACCTGGCAACTGTGGAAGGCCAGTCATTTCCGCTTCTATCTCTCAGGTGGTGCGATGGTGGAGAAGTGCGTGAGTGTTGACGTGGATGGCGGCTATACGGGTAAGAAGCCTTGGCAATGGTCTGTCAATGCGGCTGCTGGTGCAGAGTATGCTTTCATGCCATCGCTGGGTGCATTCTTAGAACCGTCGCTGGGCTATTACTTCAGCGACGGTACTCAGTTGGAACATTATTATAAGGAACATCCGCTGGCGCCCTCGATTGAGTTCGGCCTGCGGATGCACTTAGGTCGTTAGCTTACTGCTTCAGCCAGCGGTCGAGCCAGTTGAAGTAGGTGCGCTGCCAGAGGATGCCGTTCTGGGGCTTCAGCACCCAGTGGTTCTCGTCAGGGAAGATGAGCAGTTCTGCAGGCAGGCCCTTCATGCGGGCTGCATTGAAGGCCGACATACCTTGGGTGTAGTTGATACGGTAGTCCTTCTCGCCGTGGATGCAGAGGATGGGGGTGTCCCAATTCTCTACATACTTATGGGGTGAGTCGTGGTAGGTCTTCTTGGCATTGGGCAACTGCGGGCGATGCCAATAGGCCTCGTCGTATTCCCAGTTGCTGAACCAGTTCTCTTCCGTCTCCAGGTACATGGCTGCGAGGTTGAAGGCACCATCGTGGGCGATGAAGGCCTTGAAACGCTTGTTGTGGTGGCCTGCAAGATAGTAGACGCTGAAGCCTCCGAAGCTGGCACCAACGGCAGCGAGTTTGTCTTTGTCTACATAAGGCAGGTTGGCGGCAGCATCGTCGATGGCAGCGAGGTAATCCTCCATGCACTGGCCTGTCCAGTCACCACTGATCTCTTCCAGCCACTCCTGTCCGAATCCAGGCAGACCACGACGGTTAGGAGCCACGACGACATAGCCGTGGGCAGCCATGATGAAGAAGTTCCAACGGTAACTCCAGAATTGAGAGACTGGACTTTGCGGGCCTCCCTCACAGAAGAGCAGGGTGGGGTATTTCTTCGTTTCGTCGAAATTAGGGGGTAGGATAATCCAAGTGAGCATCTCCTTGCCGTCGCTGGTCTTCACCCAGCGCTGCTGGATGGTGGGCTTGGCCAACTGGTCGAGAATGTGCTTGTTCTCCTGAGTCAGTTGGGTGATGGTGGTCTTCTCGGGCTTCTTGAAGTTGGGCGTGACGATATAGAGGTCGGCAGGTTTCAGGAAACTGTGACGCTCCATCAGCAGCTGCTTGCCGTTGTTCATCAGACTCAGCGAACCAAAATCAGCCCAATCGTTGGTGATCTGCTTCAACTCACCCTTCCAGTTGACGGCATAGAGGTTCTCTGTAGCGTGCCACACACCAATGAAATAGATCATGGCATCCTTGTTGTCGCTCCATACGAAGGCGTCGACATTCGAATCGAAGGTCTCTGTCAAGTATTTCTTCTCGCCTGTCGCTAAGTCGTAGCAGCACAGACGGTTACGGTCTGCCTCATAGCCGTCGCGCTCCATCGAGAGCCAGGCCACGTACTTGCCGTCAGGGGAGAACTGGGGATTGGTGTCGTAACCCACATTGTTCACGAGGTTCTCCTTGGCGTTCACCTTCTGATACTTCATCGAGGTGGTAGGGTCGATCTCTGGTTCCACATAGCCCTCAGGCTTGCAGAGGTTCTTGGTCTCGCGCGTACCTATTATATATAAATAGATATCAGAGTCGGTAGAGATAGAGTAGGCCAGACCAGTCTTCTTGCGACAGGTATAGGCGATGGACTTTGAGTCGGGACTCCATGCGAGCTGCTCGATACCTCCGAATGGTTCCATGGGACACTCATAGGGCTCGCCATTCAAGATGTCGATGCCATCTTTAATACCATCCTCAGTGACATCAGCCACAAAAGGATGCTGGATTGACTCCACATAGTGGTCCCAATGACGATACATCAGGTCAGTCACCAGACGACCGGTTGCCTTGGGCAGGTCATCAGGGTTCTTCTGGATGATCTCGTGGAAATCAATGCTATGGAGGAGGATGACCTTGCTGCCATCAGGCGAGAACTTGAAACCCTCGATATCTTTTGTGGTTTTCGATATCTGCTTGCGATCTGTGCCATCAGCATTCATTGTCCAGAGCTGGCCTCCAGAGAGGAAGGCAATCTTGCCATTGAACCAGGTGGGATCGCTCTCACTCTTCTGACCTGTCGTCAGCGTGGTGTTACCAGTGCCATCGGCATTGATGATGGCAATCTTCTGCTGGCTCTTGTTGGCCTTCACGCTGTAGTAGCCTATTTGGTAGACAATCTGACTGCCGTCGGCATTAGCTTCTGCAGTACCGATACGACCCATCGCCCAGAGGGCCTCGGGGGTCATCAGGTCACTACTGAGTTTTATGTTCTGTTTGCCGATCTTCACTTCGTCCTGGGCTTGGGAGGTTAGGGGGAGTAGGGTAAGGAGGGCGAGTAGGGTGATAGTCTTTCTCATATCGTTATTTCTTTTGGTTCTGTCGCTGGCGCTGCAGTTCCTCAGCCTGCTTCTGCATGGCAGCGAGACGGGAGGCAAGGCCAGAAGTTTTCTTCGATGGGTTGTTCTTATTCTCCTTGTACTTGGCCTCGAGGATGGCGAGCAGTTTCGCATCGTTGGTGGTCTTGCGGAGGGTCCACATGATAGCGGCAGAGAAGAACAAGGAGATGAAGTAGTAGAAGTTCAGACCACTGGAGTAGTCGTTGAACATGAAAAAGAACATGATGGGCATGAGATACATCATCCACTGCATCATCTTCATCTGTTCAGCCTGCTGACCTACCATCTGGTCTTTCTGCTGACGCATGGTCATGTAGCTGTAGAGCACGTTCGAAACACAGAAGAGCACGCAGGTCAGAGAGAGGTGGTCGCCAATACCCCAGATGTTCGTCCCCCATTCGATGATGGGATCGTAGGTGGAGAGGTCGTCAATCCACATGAACGACTCGCGACGCAGTTGGATGGCGTTAGGCACGAAGAAGAACATCGCCATCCAGATGGGGAACTGAATCAGCATGGGCAGACAGCCTCCAAGGGGCGAAACGCCATACTGCGAGTACATCTGCATCATGGCCTGCTGCTTCTTCATGGCATCCTCAGGCTTGTCATACTCCTTTGTGGCCTCGTCGAGTTTCGGCTTCAGTACTCGCATCTTGGCTGAAGACATGTAGCTCTTCTTGACCATCGGGAAGGTGATGACCTTCAGCAACAGGGTGATCAGTATCAGCACGATACCCATGCCGAAGCCCCAGGAAGTGAGCCAGTCGAAGACGTAGATGGTGAACCAGCGGTTAATCCATCGAACCAGCCACCATCCAAGGTAGACGAGCTGCTCAAGGTCGAGGTCCTTACCGAAGGTGCTCTGAAGCTCAACGTCCTTGATCAGACGGAAGTCGTTGGGGCCGATATACATCTCAAACTCCGAAGGTTGTACGCCTGTGGGGTCGAATTGGGTCTTGAGTTTGGCGTTGAACTGCTTCAGGAAGCCAGAGCCTTTCTCCTGAGGAACACTGGTAAGCAGAGAACCGCCTTTGAAGTCGTCCTTGGAGATGAGGGCTGCAGAGAAGAACTGGTTCTTGAAGGCCACCCAGTCGAGTGTCTCGTCGATCTTCTCATCAACCTTCTCAGCCGTTTCACTCAGGTAGTCTGTCCCACCAAGCTTCTCCTTATAGGTGACGGAGGTATAGCGGTTTTCAAATGTAAAGCCCTTCTCCTGCTGACGGGCCAGGTCTGTCCATTCGATGTCCATCTCCTTGTAGTTGGGGGCAAAGGCACTGGCCAGCCCGTTGGCTGCAAGTGAGAAGTGGAGCATATAGTCCTTACCAAGACGGTAGTCCAGCACGATGCTTCCGCCATTACCAGCCTCGGCGGTCATGGTGACGGTAGAGTCGCTGACATTGGAAGGCGTGAAGTAGAGATCCTGTGTGATAATGTTCTCTTGCTTGCCAGCCAACATGAAGTTCATCTTCTGTGTCTGGTCGTCGAAGAGAGTGACGTCCATCTTATTGTCTTTGTCCTCAAATCCCTTGATGATGGCCTTGGAGATGGTACCACCCTTGGTGCCGATGGTCAGTTCCACCTTACCGTTCTTAAGTACGACAGGCTGGTTCTCTCCGTTAAGAGCCGAGAAGAAAAGTGAAGTCGTGTCACCTTGGGCGGCTGCTTCTGCCTGTTGTTTTTTGGCCTCTGCCTCAGCCTGCTGTTTCTTGGCGGCATTTTCCTTGATGACTGCGGCGATGCTGTCCTCCTTACGCTGGGCCTCTATCTGCTCAGCTGAGGGCTGGTTGTACCAGCTGAAACCGATGAGTACCACAGCAATCAATACAAATCCGATAATCGTATTCTTGTCCATAATCTTGTAAGTTTCTTTAAAATCAAGGTGCAAAGGTACGAAATATAATTGATAATTGATGATTGATAATTAAAAATTATGTAGGCAGGAATATTTTTTTCACTTTTTCCTATTCACATTTCACTTATTTTTGTATCTTTGCAGTCAGTTATGAGAAAGATTGCATTATTATCCGCGGCATTCCTGACGCTCAGCGCCAGCGCCGCACAGCCCAATGACAGTCTCGACGCAAGATACTACCGTCTGTTCGCGCCAGTGACTTTCTATCACGATGTGGCCGACAAGGCCTTGGCTCTTAACTCTGATGCCGCAGGGAAGGATGCTGTGGCCGATGAGGTGGATGCCACCTTACTGAATGTGTATTTGAACCGTCCTGACTTGGTAAGTACTACAGAGTCTGAACTCCGTGAAACAGGTGCTATCCTTGAAGACTTTGATCAGCCCATCGAGAACCAGGTGGAGCTTGTGGAGAAGGTAGAGGCGCCCATTATTGACCTGCCTGAGGATGCACCCGACTCTGTTGTGGTACAAAAGCCTAAGTTCTGGACTTTCAAGGGGGACGGTTTCCTGCAGTTCATGCAGAACTACGTATCAGGCAACTGGTACAAGGGAGGTGAGTCGAACTACTCGACAGTAGGTTCGCTGACGCTGGAAGCCAACTACGACAACAAGAACAAATGGAAGTGGGACAACAAACTGGAGGCCAAGCTTGGATTCCTCCGTTCTCGTTCAGACTCTCTCCACAAGTTCAAGTCGAATGAAGACCTGATCCGTCTGACATCTAAGGTTGGTCTTGAGGCCGCCAAGAACTGGTACTACACTTTGCAGCTGTTGGCCTATACCCAGTTCACCAAGGGCTTGAAGGCTAATGACCCCAAAATCTATTCAGATTTCTTCTCTCCGTTGAACCTGAATCTCGGTCTTGGTATGGATTATAAGGTGAACAAGTTGAACGAGCGCCTGACTGGTACGATCAACATCTCACCGTTTGCCGTCAACTACCGCTATGTGGGTCGTAGTTATTTTGATGGTAAGACTTGGTTCCCTTCAATGTTTGGTGTGAAGGAGGGCAAACACTCTTTGTTCGACTTTGGTTCACAGTTGACGGCCGACTTGGAGTGGAAGATGAACGACAATGTCACATGGAAGACCCGCTTCTATGCTTTCACGTCGTATAAGCGTGTAGAACTGGAATGGGAAAACACGTTTGAGCTACGTGTCTCGAAGTATATTACAGCCAACCTGTTCCTCTTCCCGCGCTTCGACGATGCCAGCATCTGGGATGACGATCTGGGTTACTGGGAGTTCAAGGAGTACAGTTCCATCGGATTTGCCTATAAGTTCTAAACAAAGAATCCCTGCCGATCTTGGCAGGGATTCTTTGTTTTATTTGGCTTCTGTCATTTCTCCTTCTATATAGAGGCGTGTCATCTCAACGGCTCCGTTGGTTCTCACTGTGATAGACTTCTTGAAATGTCCGGGGAACTTACCTGTACCGTTGTAAGTTACCTTAATCTCTCCCTTTTCACCAGGCTGGATAGGTGTCTTGGTGTACTCTGGGACTGTACATCCGCAAGAGGCTACTGCCTGATTGATAATCAGGGGAGACTCACCGACGTTAGTGAACGCAAACGTGCAGGACACGACAGGATCTTTTTCGGAGAAAGTTCCGAAATCGTGTGTCAGTTTATCGAACTTAATCTCTGCGGGTTTCTGAGCCAGTGCGACATTCATACCGCAGAAAAACAGCATAGTTAATACTAAAATCTTCTTCATAATCTAAACAGTTTATATGGTTTATCGGGGGCAAAGGTACGAAATAAATTAGGAGTTAAAGGAGTTAAAGGAGTTAAAAGGAGTTAAAGGACAATACTTTTCTCACCTCTCACCTCTTACCTCTCACCTCTTTTATTTAATTTTGCACCTCAAAAGAATAAAAATAGACAAAATATGTATAGAAGTAAGACTTGTGGAGAGTTACGACTCTCAGATGCCGGTAGCATAGTGACACTGGCCGGATGGGTACAGCGTAGCCGTAAGATGGGTGGTATGACCTTCGTGGATCTTCGTGACCGTTATGGACTGACTCAGTTGGTTTTCAATGAGGCTGACGATGCGGAGCTCTGTGATCGTGCTAACAAACTGGGCCGTGAATTTTGTATTCAGGTGAAAGGCGAGGTCAGTGAGCGTCAGAGCAAGAATCCCAAGATGCCTACAGGTGACATTGAGATATTGGTCAAGGAACTGAATATATTGAGTGAGAGTTTGACACCTCCCTTTACGATTGATGATAATACCGATGGTGGCGATGACATCCGCATGAAGTATCGTTACCTCGACCTCCGTCGTGCTGCTGTTCGCAAGAACTTGGAGTTGCGTCATCGTATGACCATCCTGATTCGTAATTTCTTGGATGGCAAGGACTTCATAGAGGTTGAGACGCCGATTCTGATTGGTTCGACACCTGAGGGAGCCCGAGATTTCGTAGTGCCTAGCCGCATGAATCCTGGACAGTTCTATGCGCTGCCCCAGTCTCCCCAGACCTTGAAGCAGTTGTTGATGGTTTCAGGTTTCGACCGTTACTTCCAGATTGCCAAGTGCTTCCGTGATGAGGATCTGCGTGCAGACCGTCAGCCGGAGTTCACACAGATCGACTGCGAAATGTCGTTTGTTGAGCAGGAGGATGTGCTGCAGCTCTTCGAGGATATGGCCCGCCATCTGTTTAAAGAGGTGCGTGGGGTGGAGTTGCCACCGCTTCAGCGGATGACTTGGCATGAGGCTATGCGTCGCTTTGGTTCAGATAAGCCAGATCTCCGTTTTGGTATGGAATTCGTGGAGCTGATGGATGTACTTAAAGGTACAGGTACCTTCCCCGTTTTCAATGAGGCTAACTATATCGGTGGTATCTGTGTGCCGGGTTGCGCTGACTATACCCGTAAGCAGCTGGATCAGCTGACAGACTTCGTGAAGCGTCCACAGGTGGGTGCCAAGGGACTGGTCTATGTGAAGTTCAATGCAGATGGTACGGTGAAGTCCAGCATCGACAAGTTCTATGAGCCTGAGGTCTGGGCTAAGGTGAAGGAGGTGATGGGTGCCAAGGATGGTGACCTCGTGCTGATTCTTAGTGGTGACAATGCCAATAAGACACGCATCCAACTCTGTACGCTTCGTTTGGAGATGGGTGATCGTCTTGGACTGCGTGATAAGGATAACTTCGTCTGCCTTTGGATTGTCGACTTCCCGCTCTTTGAGTGGAGCGATGAGGAGCAACGCCTGATGGCTACGCACCATCCGTTCACGATGCCAAATCCCGATGATATTCCATTGCTCGATACCGATCCTGCCAAGGTTCGTGCAGTCGCCTATGACTTTGTATGCAATGGTGTCGAGGTCGGTGGTGGCTCTCTCCGTATTCATGACGGAAAATTGCAGGAAAAGATGTTCCAGATTCTCGGCTTTACGCCAGAGAGAGCGATGGCACAGTTTGGCTTCCTGATTAATGCCTTCAAGTATGGCGCTCCTCCCCATGCAGGTCTGGCCTTTGGCCTCGACCGCTTCGTGAGTTTGATGGCCGGCCTTGACAGTATTCGTGACTGCATCGCTTTCCCGAAGAACAATTCTGGTCGTGATGTGATGCTCGATGCTCCTGGTGAATTGGACCCGAAACAGCTTGAGGAATTGAATCTATCAGTTGACTTACGTCAAGAATAATTTGCTTTCTGTCAAAAATATTTAATTATCAATAAGTTGTCTGAACAAATTGTGTTACTTTTGCACACGGAAATTTAAGAGAAGCAGTTAAACTTCATTCGAGTATTAATTTTTAAGAATTATGGCAGAAAAGAAAGCAACAGCTAAGAAGGCTACTGAGACAAAGGCAGCCGCAGCTAAGAAAACCACAACCGTTAAGAAGGCCGCAGCTCCCAAGGCAGCTGCAAAGTCTGTTCTCGCTATCAACGCTGAGAATGCAGGTTTCAAAGCCGGAGATGTTTATCAGGCACTGGCAGCAGCAGGTAAGGCTCTCGCCGTTAAGGAGATTGCCAAGGCTGCAAAGATTTCTGAGGAGGAGACTCTTCTTGGTCTCGGCTGGCTCTTCAAGGAGGGCAAGCTCGCCAACGATGGAGAGAAAGTTACATTGGCTTAATCCTAACGTACAATAAAAGAAGGTCGGTAATTCTTTTTTACCGACCTTCTTTAATCTGTATATGACATACGACAGACAGATACTGAGGATTCTTTCTGATGTAGATGAACGGGGCATCAGTGTCCAACTGTTGGCCAAACATGTCTATAACCTCAATGCTTCGTTGTTCTATACACCTGACATGGATGCCATCCGGTCGTATGTTCAGCAGTATCTGCTGAAAAACTCGAAATCCGCTTCTTCCTTGATAGAGAGCATGGAACGTCGTGGATATTATCGTCTGAATACCCAGTCTAATGCTGATGCACGTCAGTTGGTTTTGGAGTTCCGTGAAACAGCTGTGACTGAGGAAAAAGAAGAGAAGCCCGTCGAAGACCTCTCTTTGGATTTGTTTGCCTGACTATCTGTGTTTATATACTCTTTCGTAGAGGTTCAGCAGATGCTCAGCAGTCTGTTGCCAGGAAAACTCTTGTGCTCGTTGAAGTCCAATTTTCTCTTGTTTCCTGTAGAACTGGTCATCTTCTTCCAACCGTAGCATATTGCTCACAATATCGTCAGGATCCTCTGGATTGACAAAAATGGCATCAGACCCGGCTACCTCCGGCATTGATGACGTGTTGGAGGTGATGACAGGAGTGCCACAGGCCATTGATTCCAGCAACGGTATGCCGAAACTCTCCCTCAGTGAGGTATAGAGGAAGGCAAAGGCATTATTATATATATAAGGTAGATCGCTGTTGACAATATAGCCTGGTATGACGATATTCTCCTTAATGTTTTCGATATGATTCCTTTCGACGATATCATCCAGATATTCCTTATCGAGATCGGCCATGAGGAGTTTACGCTTCTCTTCAGATCTTTCCAGATATCTGGAATATGCGATAAGTGTCCTTTCTGTGTTCTTCTTCGGATCGGTATTGCCTAAGAAGAAGAAATAGCCAGGTTCTTCGATGTATTTCTTGTAAACCTCTTGGGTATCTTCCAAGGGTTTAAACCATTCGTTATAGCCGTTGTAAATCATCGCCATACGCTCTTGGGGAATATCCAACTTCGTCATGATGTTTCGCATTTCGTAGTTGGATACTGTGATGATGCGTCGGCATTTCTTGAGGATCCTTGGTACGACGAGCCTCCGATAGTACCAGCCAAGATTTTGATAGAATGACTTGTTGGACTTGTCCCTTGGTTCCAAGAAGATGATGTCATGAAGTGTCAGTATGAGAGGAACTTTACAGCGTATGGGTGCTGTATTGCTGGTGCAGTGCAGCATGTCCAGGTTCAGTTCCTTGACGGCTTTAGGTAAAGTGAACTGCTCCCAAATAGGGTAGGAGTTACCGCCAATCTCAATGATATGGAAGTTCCTTGTGTCCTCTACACAGGGATCCTCACCGGGGGCGACGAACACGAAGTACTCATTCTTCTTGTCCATCTTCTGTAGTTCTCTTACTTCCTGCAACACGACGTAGTCCATGCCGTGTTTGTTCTTGCGGAAAATGCGCTGTGCTTCAATACCTATTCTCATATTTTCTTGATTATTTTAGCCGGTATGCCTGCCACGATGGAATGGGGTGGCACTTCCTTTGTCACTACGGCACCCGCAGCAACGACAGAGTGTGTGCCTACTCTTACACCTGGCAATATGACAGCATTGGCACCAATCCAGACATCGTCCTCAATGACAACTGGTGTCGTGCTGACTCCCTGCTCATCAATCCTCTTCTCGGAATCCTCAAAGTTGTGATTCAATGCTGTCACGGTGATACCTTGTGCCAGATTGACGTGATGGCCTATGTTCACAGGTCCGATGATGGTATTGTGAAGCCCTACTCTGGTGTAGTCGCCGATGATGACATCACCTACAGCGTTGTTGATGCAAGCGCCGGATTCAATGACCGAATATCTGCCTAACCGGAACTTTCGGTAGGGAGGCGTGTCCATTCTCACGGAATTGTGAATCACCGAGTGCCTGCCCCGGTGTTGGTAGAGTGGAGCAAGTAATCTGATATACCAACGTGGTCGTGTCTCCACTTGGTTCATGATGAGCCAATCCACGAACTTCTTCAGTTTCGGATTATCCTTGAATTGTTGTCGGACAGATTCGTTATTCATCTGATTATTTAGTTTACGACGACAAAAATACGAATAAATTTGTATAATTCCAAATTTTTCTCTATTTTTGCAGAAAAATAAACAATTTATGGACAAACAATACGACTATTTGATTGTTGGGGCAGGTATTTATGGCGCCACCTTTGCCTGTATGGCTCATCGTCATGGCAAACGTTGTTTGGTAATCGAAAAGCGTCATCATCTTGGCGGAAACATCTATTGTGAGAATATTGAGGGAATCAATGTTCATAAATACGGTGCCCATATTTTCCATACTTCAAATAAGGAAGTGTGGGAGTTCGTGAATTCTATCGTCGAATTCAATCGATACACTAACTCGCCGATTGCCAACTACAAGGGTAAGCAGTATAATTTGCCTTTCAACATGAATACCTTCTATCAGATGTGGGGCGTGCTGACACCTGCTGAAGCTCAGGCCAAGATCGAGGAACAACGCCAAGAAGCACTTGAACGTATGAAGGCAGATGGAGTCACGGAACCCCGAAACTTAGAGGAACAGGCACAATTGTTGATAGGTAAGGATATTTATGAGATATTAATTAAAGGTTATACAGAGAAACAGTGGGGCCGTAAGTGTACTGAGCTTCCTGCATTCATCATCAAGCGTTTGCCGGTGCGTTTCGTCCATGACAACAATTACTTCAACGACCGTTTCCAGGGCATTCCCATGGGTGGCTTCAACAAACTCATTGATGGTATGCTCGAAGGTGTGGATGTCAAGTTGAATACAGATTTCTTTGATGACCGTCAACATTGGGAGCAGATTGCCGATAAGATTCTGTATACGGGTAAGCTCGATGAATACTTCGACTATCGTTTCGGTAAGCTCGAATACCGTACAGTCCGATTTGAGGAGGAGATACTCGATATACCTAATTACCAGGGAAATGCCGTGATGAACTTCACTGATGCTGAGGTGCCTTATACACGTGTCATTGAGCACAAACATTTCGAGATGTTTGGCGATGATGTCTACAAGTGTCCTAAAACCGTTATCTCCCGTGAATATTCTTCCGAATGGAAAGAAGGCATGGAACCGTACTATAGCGTGAATGACGAGCGGAATATGTCTCTTTATCAGCGTTATAGGGAACTTGCTGATCAGGAGCCGAATCTCATCCTTGGCGGTCATCTGGCTGAATACAAATATTACGACATGGCTCCTATTGTGGAAAAGGTCATGGGATTATTTGAATAAATATTAGGTATAAAAGATGAAAATCCTTTTTCTCGTCTATCATGGCTTCTCAGAGGTCAGTGGCATCAGTAAGAAGATTCACTATCAAGTGAAAGGCCTACGCGAGAATGGTTACGAGGTCCATCTTTGTTATTACGATTTTGATAATCGTGGTCATCGATGTCGTTTTGTGGATGGAGATGTCATAAAGGATTATGGAAAAGGGTTCCTGTCTGGTCTTCGCCAGCGGATAGATTACAGTTGTATCTATGAATACTGCAAATTGAACGGAATCCAGTTCGTTTATGCCCGTTGCTTCCAGAATGCGAATCCCTTTTTGATACAGCTCTTTAAGAAACTGAAGTCATTAGGCATTAATACAGTCACTGAAATACCGACCTATCCTTATGATTCTGAATTTGTTGGTTTCCCATTTCTAACACGTATGGGGCTGAAGATTGATCAGATGTTTCGTCATCAACTCTATCGACAAATGAATGCGATTGTCACTTTTTCTGATGCTGAACAGATTTTTGGCCAGAGGACCATCCGTATTAGCAATGGAGTTGATTTTGACAGTATACCGTTACATCAGTATCAGACTTCTGTGGATGGATCAGTTCATCTGATAGGTGTAGCTGAAGTGCATTATTGGCATGGGTTTGACAGGTTGATAGCTGGATTAGGCGAGTATTATAAGAATAACAAATCACCTCGTCAAGTATATTTCCATATTGTCGGAGGCGTCTGGAAAAGTGAGATGTTTGACTCCATTCATGCTCCGGGTTTCTCCGAATTAATGGATCAATATGGTATTCGGGATAAAGTCATTTTCCATGATCAATTGTTTGGTGAGGAATTAAACAAAGTGTTTAATCAATGTTGTTTTGCCATAGGAAGTCTGGCCCGTCATCGAAGTGGAATAACAACCATCAAGACCTTAAAGAATCGAGAATATGCTACGCGAGGTATACCTTTTATATATAGTGAGCAAGATAGCGATTTTGACCAGCAGCCTTATGTCCTAAAGGCGATTCCAGATGAATCACCTGTTGATATTCGGCAGATTCTGGATTTCATTGACAATAACAGGTTTAGTCCTGCTGAAATACGAAAGACTGTAGAGAATCTTTCGTGGAAGATTCAAATGAAACATGTGGTTGATGAGGCCTGATCTTATTCTTCAATCAAAGATTTCCATTGGTCGATAATCAGATTAACATCAAATTTGTTGGCAATATCAATGGCTTGCTGAGATTTCTCAGACCATTTGATTGTTGTCGCTTCATCTAAACGTTGTGCAAGTTCCTGAATATCTCCATTCTTGAAATACATGCCAAAATCCCCAAGAATCTCCTTGCAGACAGGCAGGTTAGATGTTACAATAGGAAGTCCGTGCGACATAGCTTCTACCAATACTAAAGGCATCCCTTCCCACCGAGAACTTAACACGTACACTTGGGCCTTTGAATAGTAATCCTGAATCTGGTTGGTGAATGGATGGATCATTATTCTGTCTTCAAGATGATACGTCTTGATAAGGGCCTTGAAACAATCCCTTTCTGGACCTTCTCCAACAATGTCTAATCCCCATTCGTTATTCTTCTGGGCAAAGATGTTAAATGCTTCAATCAGAATGTCTATACCTTTGTGTAAAGGCGTAAAGCGGCCCACAGCGAGAAACCTCTTTGATTCTCCAACGGATGGCTTTCCAGGTTTTAGCGTAAGTGGATTATAAATAATGGAAGGCATAAAATGGTGATCATATTCAAAGAATTGTCGGGCATCGTTTTTACACAAAACAATCACACGGTCCAATTTCTGAAATTGATAGACATAGTGCCTTTTCCTTTTAGAACCAAAATAGCTGTTCTCCTCACCAAATAAAGCTTGATATGAATTATGGAGCCATCCAATCAATTTAATGCCACTCAGTTCTTTTCGCATGGTGGATAATCTTGCGGCTAAAGGAGCATGAACGCCAATGATGACTTCATAAGCTCCTTTCTTCAGTTCCACAGCTAAGGCTTTCCTTAGTTCAGAAGGGAAAGAACTATTGGCATATATATCAGACCACTGTTTTCCTTGTGGTTGAAAATGAAGATAGAGTCCGCTGTAGGTTTTACAAATCAAATCTTTAAATCTACCGATCGAAGGATATTGAAAGAATCTGAAATGTATATTTTTCTTGTTTAATCCGTATAGAGAAGTGTCTTTTTGGCATTCTTGGTCAAAGGTCACAATAGTCACATCATAATCCTTTGCCAGTTCCTTGGCAATAACGGCTGTAACCCGCTGCACACCTCCAATAGAAAAGATGGAATCAACAAGAAAACAAATTCTTTTCATCTCTATAATATTTTGGTGTATTGCTTAATTAACAAATCTGTGCAGGATGAAACATTATACGTCTTTTCCAAATGATTTCGTAGTTTCGGTTGAGTGGTGTCGTCGTCCATTGCCCTTAAAATGGCCTGGCCAATATCATCCGTATTATAAGGATCCACCAATTGTGCCATACCAGAAGGATAGTATTCTTTTGGTCCTCCCAAATTTGTAATGACAATATTACAACCGTGCATGGCAGCTTCTAAAGCAACGAGGCCAACGCCTTCATTAAGACTTGGAAGTGCAAATACTTTCGCACGATTATATAAAAAAGACAATTCCTCGTCACTGACAAACCCTAAAACTTCAATATTATTAGCATTGCCGATTATTGAAATAAGATTTTTCTTAGAATTATCATTTCCTGTGTTGCCGACCAGCTTGAGTTGGAATCCGTATTTCTTGGCTGCTTCAATCAGCCGTGGAACATTTTTTCGTGGCTGTGTCATCGTGCCAGCAAACAAGCAGAAAGGCTCTTTTTGAATATCCGGATTGTAATTTGTCTCTCGATATGATAAAGGCACAATAGCGATTTTGTCATTACTGATACCATACCCTTCTCGCAGATAATTCGCTTCATATTCTGTGCGAGCAAGAAAGAGTTTGATGTCATTCTTTAATTTGCGTAGTGCATAATTTTGGGAAAATAATCGTAGTCGATCGTATCCGAAATGGGTTGCCAACCGATATTTCCACATGGGAGTATTTGTGTCAATAATTGGTGAGAAAACAAAATTCGGATTTAATCCGCTTCCCCAATGAATCATGTCATAATTCCATAGGCCAAATCCAAATACATGAACGATATCAAAACTTTTCCAGTCATAATGTCCCCAAGGATTAATCCTTGTAACATGATGACCTTTCCTTTCTAGTTCCTCAATCCATATTTCGGCTTGCATTTTGCTGCCGTCACCTGCTCCCATATAACAGGCTCCTGGATACATAATATATGCAATATTCATAGTCCCCGTATTGTTCTATCTTGCAAAAATACAGTTTTTTTTTGTAATAGCCTTTTTTTTAGTCTATTATTTGGTTATATATAGTTTTTTTTTTATATTTGCACTCAAATAAAGGTGTTAAATGTCCGATAGACGATATAAAATAGTATATTGTACACCGTCTCTGTACATGGCTGGAGGTGTTGAGCGTGTGTTGACTTTAAAGGCCAACTATTTCGCTGATAACTATGGATATGATGTAACCATTATTACGACCGATGGTGAAGATAAGAATTGTTTTTTCCCCTTGTCAGATAAGGTGAAAGTCATCAATCTTGGTATTCATTTTGAAGACATGTGGCACCGGTCTTTCCTAAAACGCTTGTGTATGTATTTGCCGAAAGAGCGACAGTTCAAAAAGCTTTTGACAACAGAGCTAAATCGGATAAAACCAGATATAACTATCAGTGTGTTGCGTCGTGAAATCAATTTCCTGACAGAGATACAAGATGGCAGTAAGAAAATAGGTGAGATACATATCAACAGAGCGCATTATCGCAATTTTACCCCCAACAGGACTAATCCTTTCAAAGCTATTTTTGCCAAGTTCTGGATGCATGGCTTGGTTAAGAAGTTAAAGAAATTAGACCGTTTCGTCGTTTTGACAGAATATGACCGTCAAGCCTGGCAAGAAATACCTCGTGTCGATGTCATAGCCAATCCGCTTCCTTTCTGTCCTAATATAATTAATACTGTTCGGCGTAAACGAATCATATCCGTTGGAAGGTATTTTGATGAAAAGGGTTATGATATGTTATTGAAAGTCTGGGCCATTGTGGAAAAAGAGTGTGATGATTGGGAGTTGGATATCTATGGGGATGGTAATAAACTTTATTATGAAAAGATAGCCTCAACGTTGGCTTTGGATAGGCAACGTTGTCGATTGAATGATAGTATTTCTGATGTCCAGAGAGAATATCTTGACAGTTCCCTCTTTGTGTGCACGTCACGCTTTGAAGGTTTTGGAATGGGAATTATCGAAGCGATGGCATGTGGGTTACCGGTAGTCGCATTTGACTGCTTGTGGGGGCCCCGTTCCATTATTACAGATGGAGAGGATGGACTATTGGTTGAAAATGGTAATATAGAGAAGATGGCCGAAACTATTCTGTCTTTGGTCAATCACCCGGAAAGAATATCTGAGATGGGCATGAATGCCAGAAAAAATGTACAGCGTTTTAATATAGATACCATCGCCAAGAAGTGGAAACGTTTGTTTGATAGCTTATGAAAAATCAGTACGAAGTCACTATAGGTATTCCCGTCTACAAATCTGTTGACTTTATTCGGGATACGATGACTTCTGCTCTGAATCAGACCTTTACAGACATTGAGTTCTTGATTGTAGATGATTGTGGACAAGATGGAACAATGGATGTTGTTTCACAAATGCAGAACAGCCATCCGAGAGGAAAAGACATTAGGATTCTTAAAAATGATAGGAACCGTGGTGTCAGCTTTTGCAGGAACCGTATTATTGACGAAGCAAAAGGGCGTTACCTCTATTTTCTGGATTCTGATGATACAATTGAATCCAACACGCTACAGCTTTTATACGATGGAATTATCCAGAACGATGTGCAGATTGCCTATGGTTCCTATGAAATAATCGATGGAATAGGCAATTCGCCCATAGAGAAATATCAAAAAGATGCATTGGTGTTGAAAGGAGAGGATGAGTTGGCTATGTATGCGTTTAAAAACAATCATATTTTTCATGTATCAGTGTGCAACCATTTGGTTGATTTGGCTTTCTTGCGTCAATCTGGAGTGAGGTTCATAGATGCAGATTACTGGGAAGATATGGTTTATACAACAGAATTAGTGACGAGAATTAGCTGTGCAGTATTATTGCCAGATATTACATATCATTATTATCGTCATTCTGGGTCTTTATCGCATTATCAGAATCGAGAGATATATGATAAAATAGAAATCATGGAGAATGCATCTGTTTTAAATTTTCTAAAAGCGATGTGTTTGAAGAAGAAAGGCAAGAACTACTTGCCTTATCTTTGCTATAATATTGAAATGACAAGCTTTTACATGGCTTGTCATATTATTTGTAACAGTCATCGTATCAATCCTATGATATCTTCTGTTGAAATCCGTAATATTTTGAGGTGTCCTATTTCTGTAAAAGAAATCCTAATGTTTAGACACAAGAGAATTCCCAATCTGTTGTTTACTCTTCTTGGCATTATGCCTATATTCTTTTTTAGACCTTCAATTTGGGTTTTGGGTAAAATAAAAAAGGTCATATAATCAGTTTTTCCTATATTTATTTTGTCTATTACAATAATAGTTGTATATTTGCAGAAAAATTGGTTGTCATTAACAGAACTATCGGATATGCATATCTTATATATTTATGCAGAGATAAGTATCAAAGGTGGTACTGATAAAATATTGGTGGAGAAAGCCAATTATCTGGTTAACCATGGTTATGATGTTACCATTGTTACAGAATCTCAGATGGGTAAGCCCCTGTCTTTCAAGTTGGAGGAAGGTATTCGTCATATAGATATAGGCCTCGATTTTAATAAACAATATTCCCAAGGTTCATTTAGGCGTTTCCTTACATATTCATCTTTGATGCGTGAGTATAAAAAGCGTCTTATAAAAGTCGTTGATGAACAATGTCCAGATATTATCATTTCTGCCATGGGACGAAGTTTGTCATTGTTGTCGAAGTTAGATTATAATTGTATAAAAATAGGTGAGGCTCATACAACAAAGATGCATTTACGTAGTCTCCATTTGTTAGAGCAGCGTGGCTGGTTTTTTAGTTTAGTTGCAAAGTATCTTCGATGGAGGATGTGCCGTCATACCTCTAAATTGGATGCTTTGGTCTTGTTGACGCCAAATGATGCAGATGCTTGGAAAAATATCGCAAAGACGTATGTTATTCCGAATCCGATCTCTTTCTTTCCTGAAAAAGGTGCCGCATTAGTTAATAAGCAGGTTATCATGGTAGGTCGATATAATGATGCAAAAGGATATGATTTTCTGATACCAGCATGGGAAATCGTTCATCAGCGTCATCCAGATTGGATATTACAAGTATATGGTTCAGGAGAGTTACATGACGATGTTGTCAACTGGGTTAAAGAGCGACATCTTGAGGATTCTATTGTCTTGAACGAACCCACTGATGATATTATGACAAAGTATCTGGAGAGTTCAATATGTGTGTTGAGTTCCAGATACGAGGGTTTTTCATTGGTAATCTTAGAGTCGATGGCCTGTGGCGTTCCTGTTGTCTCTTTTGACTGCCCTCACGGTCCTCGTAATATTATTAGAGATGGAGAAGATGGCTTATTGGTTGATTATTTAAATGTGAATGCATTAGCTGATGGAATATGTGGTTTGATGAAAAATGATACTATGCGAAAAGAGATGGGGAAGAAAGCGCGAATTAATGTGCAGAGGTTCTCAAAAGAGCGTATAATGGAACAGTGGGGAGATTTATTTAAAGAATTAGTATAATTATGAGTATTAAGAATGCAGTAATCGAGTATATTAAACAAATTAGGTATAATATAGGTTTTGTTGAGAATGACTTGCAGTCAGTCATTGATGGAGATCCTATAAAGGTCAATTGGTTGAAGCATCCTTATAAAAACAGATGGTTTGCGGATCCGTTTATCCTAGACGTAAATGAAGATGAGATTATTGTCTTGGTAGAAGAATGGTATGATCCAATTAGAAGAGGCCGTATTTCCAAACTCATCATAGATAGACACTCTTATGAGTTGAAAGATCTGAAAGTTCTGATAGATGAGGGATTTCATATGAGTTTCCCTGCAATTACAAGAAAACCAGATGGCATTTATATTCAACCAGAATGTGGTCTTTCAAGGGGCTTGATGGAGTATAAGTACGATATTGAGAATGATAAATTTGACCAAGTCAGGATTATATCTGATTTGCCATTAGCGGATTCTGTAAGAAATAATATCTTTGGAGAGGATATAATGTTTTCAACTAAGTTGCCAGATGCAAACGGGAAGGAACTAGGCATATATTCATGGGATGAAGCAAGTCAACAGTATAGAATAAGAGATTATTACCACTTCGAGGAGAATATTTCAAGAATGGCAGGAAATTTCTTTAAATATAAGGATAAAGTATATCGTCCAGCTCAAGTTTGTATTAAATTGTATGGAGATGCGGTTTCGCTTCAAGAAGTATCATACGACAATATGAAGTGGAATTTTAAAGAGATACGTAGAATTTATTCCCCTCATCCCGATTTCGATTTGGGCTTTCATACATTTAATGTATATAATGGACTGATTGTTGTTGATGCTGTAGGATATCGTAAAGTAAAGTTGTGTCGTGTCATCAGAAATCTTAAAAATAAGATTATATGATGGATATGTGGAATTAGGACGGCAATGAAGATTATATATATAGTACGATCGCTTCATCCTGTAGGTGGTATTGAACGCACGCTATCTGATAAAGCTAATTGGATGGTGAGTCATGGGCATCAAGTCATGTTTGTGACCTATATGCAAGGAAATGATAGCATATATTTCCCCTTAGACAAACGTGTTCTGTTGTATGATCTTGCATGTTCCACTTTTTCTTTGTACAAGTATCCTGTTTGTTCTCGTTTTTTCCATTTCCGTAAATTGCAAAATAGGCTTCGTGAGCGTTTGAAAATTGTTTTGGACGATTTCTCACCAGATGTTGTTGTGGTTGCAATTCCAAGCGCTGAAGATTTTGTATGGGATTTGATAAAGGTAACTCAAAACGCAAAGATTATTATAGAGTCTCACGTTGCATTTGATTATTTCTTGATGGGGAAATCTTTCACTGATCGTTTGTTGTATATGTTATTTCCTCCTTTAAAAGCTATTCGAAAAGCAGACATGTTAATTGCTCTTACAGAACATGATGCGTCATGTTGGCGCCGGCATAGAGTTAAGAATGTTCGGGTTGTTCCTAATCCTGTTTCTTATTTTGCTGATTGTATCAATGACATAAAGAAGGAAAGATGTAGAATCATTGCTGTTGGGCGTTTGGCATCTCAGAAACGTTTTGATCGTTTGATTGAAGCTTTTTCCCTGATCTCTAACAGATATTCAGAATGGTATATTGATATCTATGGTGAAGGAGAGCTGCGTGAAACACTAAAGAATTTGATTACTATAAAAGGGCTGAGGGGACGAGTCAATTTGTTGAATTTTGTACAAGATATTTATACAGAATATAAACGTAGTCAGTTTATCGTTCTTAGTAGTGATTATGAAGGTTTTGGTCTTGTGATAATTGAGGCTATGGCCTGTGGCATACCAGTTGTTTCTACGGATTGTCCTTTTGGACCATCTGATATTATTGACAATGGGGAAACCGGCTTACTTGCAAAAATGGAAATCGGGGATTTGGCAGAGAAGATGGAGTGGATGATATCTCATGAGGAAGAACGAGGCGTGATGGGTGCAAATGCATATAAAAAGGCTGCACAATTTCGTAAAGATGTGATTATGCCCCGGTGGGAAAAGGTATATATGAATTTGATATAAGATGATATGGCAAACTGGTACGATAAATATCTGACTATTTACGGAAAACCGTTTAGCGAAGTTCCGCAATACATTATTGATGAGACCAGAGAAAGATTGGCTTCTCTTCAAAATGATGAGCCTTTGGCTAGTATTGTGGTTATTGGATATAACGAGGAAACTCATCTCCAAGCTTGCCTCTGGGCTATCAGTGAAATTCGATGTAAATATCCTGTTGAGATTATTGGGGTTGACAATGATTCCAAGGACCGAACTGCAGAAATCTATGAGAAATCAGGTATTCCTTATTTCACGGAATATCAGCATTCATGTGGTTATGCACGTCGCTGTGGTTTACAGCATTCTCGAGGTAAATACTATTTTGATGTAGATAGTGATACGCTTTATCCTCCACAATATTATGAGTTGATGCTTAACCAGTTACTAAAGCCAGGAGTGGTTGCTGTTTCCGCAACATGGAGTTATATTCCTGATGCAAATCACTCCAAGCTGGGCCTAAAAATGTTTGAACTTTGTCGTGACTTGTTTCTGTGGATTCAGCATTTCAAACGACCGGAGCTCAGTGTACGCGGGCTAGTCTTCGCTTATAATGCGGAGTTAGGCAAGAGAGAGGAATATCGGGTTGATATTATTCGTGGTGAGGATGGTTCTATGGCATTGTCGTTAAAGAAATATGGGAAGATTAAATTTGTCAGAGACAGTCGCTGTCGAGCTATAACTGGTTATGGAACAATAGGAGACCAGTCCATGTGGCAAAGTTTCGTTAATCATGTGAAGATTCAGAGTAGAGGCCTTACTCGTATCTTCTATAAAACGGATAATTATGTAGATTCTGATGATAATTTGGTGAAGAAGAAATAGGGAGCTTATGGTGTCAATATCTATTATAATACCTATCTATAATGTGGAGGCATACATTCGGCGATGTCTTGAGTCTGTAGTGACTCAAGAGTTTGAGAGCGCGACTGTCGAATGTATATTGATAGACGATTGTACACCAGATCAGAGCATGGCTATTGTGAAAAGTATGGTTTCAGAGTATAAGGGACCTATTTCTTTTGTATTATTGAAACATGAAGTAAATCGTGGCTTGTCAGCAGCTCGAAATACAGGTATTCAGCATGCTAAGGGGGATTATATTTTCTTTATGGATTCCGATGACTATATATTGCCTCATAGTCTTCAATATTTCTTAGTTAAGCAATCTTTATATAAAGAGGTGGATATATTGATTGGTAATGCCAAAAATTGTAAAGCAAATAATCTGTTGATAAATGATGTTCATGATTCTTGTTTGATGACTAACCGGGATTTGTTTTTTCAGCGCATGCTTCAACACAAGATTTATCTCTATGCTTGGAATAAGATGATTAAACGAGATTTTCTCCTGAAGCATCATGTCTTTTTTGAAGAGGGTATTCTCTATGAGGATCAGTGTTGGTCGTACCAGTTGTTCTCGAAAGTGTCATCTGTCTTGTTATTATCTCAAGTGACGTATGTATATGAGTATAATCCCAATTCCATAGTCCATACAACATTTACTACAGGAAATGCAGATAAGGCTGTGTGGAGTTATACGGTAAGTATCAATAAGATGTTAGATTGTCCACCGGATCCGTTTTCGTTTCATATAAACTTAACAGTGGATTATCTTCTTTTTATGGCCAATTTTTTGATGAATGGTGTGGATGTGCTTTCTCGCTTCAAGATAAGTAACGAGATTGCATTAGGCTTTCGTGCCGTCCGTCTTCGACTCCTTTTACGGTCACTGAGATATGGTAGGCTATTCTTGTTTTGCTTCTTCTTAATTCTTTTTCCACCATTAAGTCATCTTCAGAAACTACGCCTATTTAGGCATCATTATTATGATTTGGAGTCTGTAGTCAATAAACTATGTCATATGCAGGATTTTATCCATAACAAAAGTCGAATTTGAGATTGTTGTAACATTAATTGATAATATTGAATGATATATGGAAAAGAAGAATGTTAATGATAGCAACTGCCCATTAGTAACAGTTGGAATGCCTGTATATAATGTGGAATTATACATAAAAAAGAGTATATTGTCCATATTAGATCAGAATTATCCAAATATTGAAGTCATTGTTGTAGACGATCATGGCACAGATCATTCTATAGAGATTGTTGAGGAACTTAAAAAAGACCATCAGAGAGGAGACCGCATTAGGATTCTAAGACAAACTAAGAACATGGGTCCGGGTGAGGCAAGAAATAGAATAATAGAAGAAGCATTTGGAAAATACCTGTATTTTTTGGATTCAGATGACTTCATCGTACCAGAAACTATAAGTCTAATGGTGGAGCAGGCAGAGCGTCACTCTGCAGATATAGTTATTGCATCAATGCAGGCGATTTATTATGATACAAATGAGTTGGAGCCTGCATTTTCATATGATTCACTGACCGTCATCAAAGGACACGATTCTTTTGCTAATTATGTATGTTCAGATCTTCATAGTCATATTGGTATTTCTGCTTGTAACACATTATACTCTCTTATCTTTTTGAGAAATAATCATTTAAGGTTTGCTGCTAGGAAAGATGAAGATGCTTTGTTCTTGTCTGATTATTATTCTGAAGTGGAGTGTGCTGTATTAATGCCTGATATAACATATAATTATTTGGTTAGACCGGGCTCTATTATGGGTAATCAAGCAAGAGATGTTATTCCTGTAGTTGAGATAAGGGATCGATTCCAGACAGACAAGATCATGACAAGTCGATGCTCAAGACTGAATAATCGTTCCTTCTATGATGTTCATTGTTCTCGTGTTGTTAAACATAAGTTTAGGGCCGTATGCGTATCATTGCATCACTACAAAAGATTCTCAGAAAAATTGTCGTTTAGTGAGATTCGCCAGGAGATGGAACATCCTGCATCATTCTCGGAAATCATGAAATTCAAACGATATAGATTATATAATATTTTCTTTTATGTGATTAGTAAGTTGCCGTCACCTGTATTTGTTGGGGTGTCATATGTGATGGGTAAGGCTATGAAGTGGATCTGATGCAATTGATGGTATGAACTTATGAAAGGGTTATTGTGAAGGTATTATATATATTTCGATCATTGGCTGTATGGGGAGGGATAGAACGAGTCTTAGTCGATAAGATGAATTACCTTGCCTCTGTCTTTGGCTATGAAGTATATATGTTAACAACGTGCCAAGGTGATCATCCTGTTCCATATCATTTAGATAGTGCAGTTCATTTGGATGATTTGGGTATTCAGTTTCATCGACAATACCAATATCGGGGACTTCGTAAAATCATGGATGGATATCAACGGACACGTCTCTTTGAAAAGCGGCTATCTGAACAATTATTGATGATACAACCAGAAGTTATTGTCTGTACGACTGCGGACCCTGTAAATTCAATCGTAAAAGTTAAAGGCATAATACCTCTTGTTGTAGAGTCACATTCTATCTGTTCCAGAACTTTTGGCGAAAAAGGACTACGACAGAAGTATGTTGCTCATTTGTTGAAGAAGGGGCTGAAGAAAGCATCTTGCGTCGTTGCATTAACAGAGGGTGACGCTATAGAATGGCGAGCATATCATCCGGTTGTTAAGGTCATCCCGAATATTGTTCATTTAAATGAGAGGAACATTTCAAATCATCAGAACAAAAGGGTTATATGGGTGGGACGTTTCGATTATCAGAAGCGTCCAATGGAAATAGTTAAAATCTGGCAGCAAATACATTCGGCTTTCCCCGATTGGCATTTGGACATCTATGGAGAGGGTGAAGAAAAGCAGGAATTGCAGAATGTCATTAGTTCTCAAAACATGAATATTCATCTACATGAACCCACTAACAACATATTTGAGGCTTATCGCAATAGTTCTGTCCTTGTTGTAACTTCATTATATGAGCCTTTTGGCTTAGTAATTCCAGAAGCAATGAGTTGCGGATTGCCTGTTGTTTCCATCGATAGCCCATATGGCCCCTCTTCAATTATCACAGAAGGGGTAAATGGCTTTTGTGTTGAAAAAGATAATATAGAATCCTTCACAAAACGATTAGGACAATTAATGGATAATCCATCTTTAAGGTTAAAGATGGGAATCTGTGCTGTTGAAGCATCAAAATCCTATTCTGCCGAACAGATTATGCCGGGGTGGAAATACCTATTTGAAAGTTTGTGTTCTATGCCGGATGATATTGAGAATCATGTCAATACCCCAAACTAAAACGAATGTCAGTATGATATAAATGGTAAGTCCCATGTATGGATTTCCTGTTATACCATATTGAATCGTTAATTCTCTTGTTATCGGATGAAGAACAAAGATGTAGAGTGATTTCTTACCAATGATATCAAAGATGTTGGTAATGGGAATAGGCATAATTGTAATCATGTGAGTAGCAAGGATGGCTACTAATAATGGTATTAACAACCAAGTGTAATATGAATATCCAAATAAAGCTATCAAAAGAATGGTGATACCGGTAATCAGATAGGTTAGACAAATTGATGGAACAACAATAGTCCTTCTTCCCATCATAATACCATAGATAAAGGGGAAAAGCCAACCTATGAAATTGTATTTTGTTGATATGAGCAATTTGGGATTATTTTCAAGAAGCATTGAAAATAAGAATACACATAATGCTATGACTGTGATATTTTTTATAGAACGTTTGTATATAAGCAGTAAATATATTGTATAGAGCTGCATGGTTAATCCAAAATACCAATAGGGTCCAGGTTCAATTAATCTATGAGGATTCGGAAGAAAATTGATAATCAAAGTTGTTTGTGCAACAAAACGTTTGATAGGTATGATTGTGGATAAATCCTGATTGGTAGGATAATTAATTATAAAGGTTACAATATAATAGGTTATAAAACCTAATATCATAGGAATACATAGTTTTTTATAATGCTTTACGATAAATGATTTCCAATTGATATTAGTATTGTCATATTTTAAAACTAGCCCATATCCACTAAGTAATACAAAGACAGAAACACCAAGATGCCCCCAAAAAGAGAATAATTGAATGAATAACGTATCCCAATTAATGACAGTCCAAAATTGAATGTATTTTTCTACACTAAACGAGAACTCGTTTTCTGGAACAGCGAACGGGAGCCAATGGCAATAATTGTGAAGCATGATAAACACGATAGCTATACCACGTAATGCAGAGCATTCTTTCTTGTTCATGTACTGTATGTATATGTTGGTTACTTGGCTTTCCAAATTTATGAACTTCTTTATTTTCCCCATAGCAATTGGGCTAAAACTTGAGACCGTCGCAAGAGAATTGTTAAATAGACACAAAGAGATAGAATTAGGAAGGATAATATTGGCAAAACAATTGACGGATAATACATAGAATTGCTTATGTTGATATACCTATGAAGAATCCTCTCAATAATGATAGATTGGAAGATGTAGGTCTCCAACGTATATGCGCCACATTTGCTACAGAAAGATGAAATGCGTTTCGGTTTTGATTTGAATAGATATCGGAAAATAGAAATAACAGAAAGACTGCCAATAATACCAATAAACAATCTAAAGAATCGGAATACTCCTGTTTCTATTATTGTTTTGAATCCACTTTCAATAATGTTCGAAGGTAGTCCATGACTTTTTTGCCAGGCATCTATATCCCAGAAAAAGAGCATGATACAAAATAGAAATAATAAAACGGAACTGTGTTTGTTTAATACTTTCTCATAGTCGTCGTTATCCTTTAACAACCATCCTATGAGAAAACATGGATACAAAAAAGAGAAATAAAAAGGTGAGCATCCTTGGCTTAATATGAGGCTAATAGGTATCCATATCTTTTTCTTTATCCCAGAATGGACACAAAGATATAATAAGCAATAGCACAGGAAACAACTTTTCAAAAACCAGAAATCTGACAGCCAGTAGAAGTCAACAATAAGCCCTACCCAACTAAAATGATGGTGTCCGTAATGAAATGAATGTGTAGGTTCTACAATGATCCATAAGATAAGCCCCCATGAAATGCAAGGATAGATTAAGTTCTTGAACTTCTTCTTGAAAAAGCTAGATGCTTTTAATTGGATAGAAGAATATGAAAAATAGCCAGAGATCATCATGAACAGAGGCATGTGAAAACAGTATATAAATCTAAGTATGGCATCTTTTTCTCCATGTCCCAATTGATACCAATTGATGCAATGCCCCCATATGACCAAGTAAATGGCAAATAATTTGAGTGCATCAAAATATACTAATCTGGCTCCCTTCATATCTCAAACTGATAACACCAATTATGTACTGGATAATTCTTACCATCAATTAAAAAAGAGACAAAGGCCCCTTGGCTGTCTCTTAAATTGCCTCTGGGACCATGAAGACGACCTGATTTCATCTTTTCTCCATTGACTGCATATCTTACTTTACAGTTTAGAGGAGATTTTGAACATGTAAGCCTTAATGTATCTCCTTCTATTTTTACTGATGAAAGGATATTCTCGTTATTCTCAGAAATAACGCTGAATCCGTAATGCTCAACAGGAAAGACAGAAATCGTGTCTATGATCAAGGGAGGGTATGGAATGTTCATGTGTATTAAAACATCATTTCCATGAGTAGAAACAGAATGTGGAATCAAACCATAAGTTTTCCCCTTTCCTTTCAGAAGATTCATGACGGCAATGGCATCAAGATTCCCAATATGTTGTTGGCCGATGGCATCAATATGCAATCTCTCGTTAATAAATGTATAGGGATAAGTTGGACCGCTTGCCCAGAATAAAGAATCCTCATTGATAAGGTCCACAATCGCCTGAGCAGGTCTCATTTCTACACATTCATAGTTATTGACGTCAAAGTGTTCTGCTCTGGTCAACACATTAGATTGATAACATATCATACGGATATTTTCTTTTTGATGTGTGATGGCTTTGATATCCTGATTGACATCAGAACAGAATTCTTGGAGTCTCTTCTTGTAATTGACGTTTGTATAATCGATGATGTCAGATTCTCCTTGCATCCAACAAATGGCAGGAACGAAGAAATCCCATCCACGCTTTTTTGATTCCTCGAAAGCATATCTGACTTCATAAAGAAATTTGTTATAGACAGGATTTGGCTTGTTGATGCTATCAATGCACGACATTCCTTTTCCCCCTGGGAAGATACAGATAATCGTGTCTTCTCCTAATTGGGAAACAAGTGTTTCTGCCATATTGTATAAAGACAACTCAAAAGATCTTTTACGATAACGGAGAAATTTCTTAAAATGTTGCTTACTTACGCTGTCGTCAATAAATCCAAATCCGTAATCGATGCATTCTGTCACAATCCTCCCGTCATTCTTGATGATCAGTGAATCAAAATCTGTTATTCTAACGGCTTCTTCTCCTAAAGCAAGACTTTGACCATAGACAGGAATGCAGATGACGGTCTTGTGTCCTTGGAGTGTACAACGGTCATGGGTGAAGACGGCAACAGTATATATGCTGAGACCTACAATGAGAATAATAATGATTATTAGTAATATACGAAGTTTTTTCATCGGAGTCGCTATTTGATATAGTTTTTGAGTTCCTCACAGACCAAATTGGAATAGATTTCTGCTCCTTGCCTGTTAAGATGCCCGAAATCGTAGAATAAATCAGGGTGACCAGTGAAAGTCGAGTCTCTGTAATGGTCAATGAAAGGCACATCGTATTTGGCAGCCAGTTCACGGGGAATTTGGTAGACATCCTTCTTTGAACAGATATACATGGGAGACACAATGATACTTAGCTGAATATTATGTGCTTGACATGTTTGAATGAATCTCTCTAATAGTTGTAGTTTCTCTTGATGAATGGGGAATGGATATTCCTCGGCCACGATGCCAGTAGTGTCTAATTGTCCATCTAAAGGTTTCCATCCTTTTAGGCTTCTATCCATGCCTCCCCATTTGCCAAAGATCAGACCTGGTAAGTTGCCGGTATAACGATAAACAGTAGATAGACGGTAGGGCCAGTAATTGCCAGAGATCTTTAGCATCTCGTCACATACCTCGCTCATACCGCAGAAAGGGGCCAGAGAACCTGCCCTCTCTATTCCTGAATATGGGGTGTCCTGCCAATCGCAGGGATGAACTTCAAATACGATGATCTTTGGTGTATAGCGGGAGAGAATATTTCCTAAGAGACCGTAGTGGAAGTAGATGTTTTTGATGCCCCAGTCGGCAGCGTTGAAACAGGTCATCTTGTAAGCGTTTTCAAAAACTGATGGGATATAGTGGTGCAGACATCTTGAGCTTCCCATAAAGAGCAGAGAATCGCGGGTTTCCATGTTGGAGTAGCCAATTTTGTATTCGTCGGTTGTATTGGAGTTGCTGTATAGTTGCTTCAGCACGAACCCTGTTGCCCTGTCAAATACGAAGAACAACGCTGCGATGATGAGTATATGTACGAGTAATTTCTTCATGTCAGAACTGGAAATAGATGAATTGGTTATTGTCGAAAACCCCGAAAAGCAGAATGGCAACGATCTCTACAGCCATCGTCAGTTCCCAACGCCAGGGGTTGATCTGTTTGGGTAGAGGTAGCTGGTATTTGGGGAACCACTCCTCTTGGATGTCGACATAGATGAGGGCTATGAGACAGATGGCCCCATTGACCATTGATGACAGATCAGTAAACAGACCTCCTTCCCAATGGGTGGCGACACGTTCACAGATACGCCAGAACTCTGTCATAGATGCTGAGTGGAAAAGCATAAGACCGAAAGTGACAACAACATAGATGCCAATCATCTTGATGACGTATTCTTGCTTGGGCCATCCGTGGGCATTGACTTTAATTTTGCGTTTCTTAAAGAATCCACCACCTACCATCAAGGGAATATACCACAGGCCATGGTATATGCCGAAGAGGAAGAAAGTCCAGTTGGCTCCGTGCCACATACCGATGAACATCATGTTCAGCATGATAGCGGTGATGGTGCCGTAGACACCCCATTCGCGGAACTTGATATTCAGTGGCAGGAACACATAATCCGTCAGCCAACTGGTCAATGTCATGTGCCAACGGCTCCAATATCCAGCAATGTCTAGTACAAAGAATGGACGTTTGAAGTTCTCTGCTACTTTGAAACCTAACATGAGTGCCACGCCGATGGCCATTTCACTATAACCGCTGAAATCAGCATACATCTGCAGCGGGTAGAGTAGGGAGGCAAAAAGAATGGAAATGGCGGAATGATGGTCGTAATTATCCCAGACAGCACTTACATAGAGGTCAAGCCGATCGGCAATGCACATTTTCAGGAACATGCCCCACAACACCCTGCGGAAACCTGTCATCAGCTGGTCAGGATTGAATCGTCTGGCCACATTGGCTTGTGTCAGGAATGGCTTTGGGCGATCAATAGGGCCAGAGAGAATCGTGGGGAAGAAGGCAATGTAATTAGCAAAACTGATGATATTTCCCTCCGGAAGAATCTTCCCGTGGTGAATATCAAGCACGTAACTCATCAGCTTAAAAGTGAAGAAACTCAAGCCGATGGGTACTACTAAATGGAGTGCCGTCCAACTCATGTGGATACCCAACAAGGATGCGAAAGATGCAATAGACTCCGCGAAGAAGTTCAGGTATTTAAAATAGAATAGGGCGCCAATGCCGATAGTTACGCCAACTGTGGTTAGCCAACTGGCCTTCCGTTCGTCTTCCTGCTCCATATAATGGTAGATACCCTTGCCAAGCAACCAGAATACTAAAGTTAGGATAATGAGAAGGACTGTCATCCATACGTCTACCTGTGAGTAGAACCAATATGAGCAACCTAATAGGAACACATTCTGTACTTCCTTCTTGGATTGGCACAGGTAATATACCACCAAGACAAACAGGAAGAACCATAGGAATGCGAGTGAATTGACGACCATTGTTGTTTATTTTTCTGCAAAAATACGAATAATCTATGAATTATCCAAATTTTGCGATTATTTTTGTTTGGTAACACCAATGTCCGTTTCAATGGGCATGTCAAACTGGTAGCACCAATTATGAATAGGAAAGGTTTTCCCTTGAATGGATATTGTAATGGAATCGCCTTGGGAGTCACGCAGGTTTCCACGTGGCCCGTGCAAGCGACCGCTTTTCATTTTATCTCCATTGATGGCATAACGAACGCGACATCCCATCGGAGACTCGCTACATATCAAATGCACACGGTCATCTTGTAGAATTACCTGTTCAACGATATCACGATTGTCTCGTGTGATGACGCTAAATCCGTAGTGACCTGGATTTATCACTTGAATGGTATCAAAAGTTAGCGGAGGGAATGGAATAATGAAATTAATAACGACTTCTTTGTCGTGGCATTTTGCTTCTAAGGGTAGCAGTCCACGTCGATGCTTTTGGTGCTTGAGAATATCTATGGCTGACAGTGCTGCTAGTATACCATGTTTCTTCTGGCTAACTCCGTCGATGTGTATGATTTCATTGACACAATCGTTGGGATAGACTGGTCCGCTGGCATGGAAGGTTGGATGGTTACGAACTAGTTCCAATTGCGTCTGTGGCACTTCCGTTTCAGGACAATTGTAAGAAAGAGCATTGAAATAAGGGGCTCTTGTTAAAGCGTTAGCTTGATAGCAAATGATCTCAACGTCTTTCTTTTGACCAGTGATGCGCTTGACATCATCATTAATATCTTTGGAGAATTTGAGAAATAGTTCACGATAATTGGTCCCAGGATAACTGTTAATGTCCGTTTCACCCTGCATCCAACAGAGTGCAGGCATTTCAAAGGTCCAGCCTTTATTCTGGGCGGATTTATAAGCCGTTTCGATATCTTTGATGAATTTCTGATATGGTGCACTGCCTTTGCCTAAGTTGGCAATGATTGTTCCGTCTTGTCCCCCTGGAAATATGCAGATAAGTGTGTCTACCCCTGTATGGTCTGCTAACCATTGTGCCATACTGTAAACGGAAAGTTCATATGATCGATTCTGATGATGTAGTATCTTTTTGACGAATTGTTTATATGGATTAATGTCGAAGTAACCGAAATGATGATCCATGTTTTCCGTGACGATGCGGCCGTCTGCATAATTCGCGAGAGAATCGAAATCCGTGATACGGGTTGCCTCTACGCCAATAGCCAGACTTTGGCCATAGACAGGTATGCAGATAATGGTCTTATGCTCATTCGTCTCACGACAAGCAGTGAGCACGATAATCATTAGAAATATGCCCCATTTCATCACTTTCATGGATGCAAAGGTACGAATTAGTGAGAAGAAAACCAAAATTTTTTTTGAGTTTTCTCGAACGAGAGTACTTTCGGCGAAGCCAAAGATACGAAAAAGTGGTGGAATAACCAAATGAGATAATAAAAAAAGATGATATCTTTTGTATTCTTACTTTTTTTTTCTACTTTTGCATGAAAATATCATAAGTTATGAAAAGAGAACCGAATTTTGAAGTGATGCGTACCGTCGCTATGTTTTTCATAGTGGTTTACCACTGTCTGACACATGGCGTTGGTGATGGATATGGCTTTAGTGTCAGCAATCCTATCACATTATCTAATGTATTGTTCTCTGATTTCCTGTTGGTCTTTAGCAGTATAGCAGTCAACCTATACGTAATGGTCTCGGGTTATTTCCTGGTGGATTTGAGTTTTAAAGCGAGCAGGATAGTCAGGACTTGGACGTATGCTTGTTTTTATTCTGTTGTCGTCACCGTGTTATTGATGTCTTTGCAAGTAGAACCTTTCGGTATCGTTGCTTTGGGAAAGAGCTTCTTCCCAATCAGCACAGATGCTTATTGGTTTGTGACGCAGTACATTGGTTTGCTGATTCTTTCTCCATTTTTGGCTTTGTTGGTCAAGCAATTGTCATATAAGCAATATGTCTGGCTTTTGATAGGTGGTGCTTTTATGTGTCTGGCCATTATTCCAGACTTCCCTTTGGGTAAGCGGTTTCATGTGGCTCATGGCAATTCAGTATGGTCGTTCGCATACTTGTTCCTGGTGGCTGGCTTTATCAAGCATTATCTCAAGAAGGTCCCAATGACGCGGTTGTCGACAATCGTTATATTTGTCATTTTATTGGCGATGGGCTGTGAAGTGTTTTTTGGATATCATGATGATTCCATCTCTCTGTATTGGTTTAATTACAATAGCCTCCCATTTGTCCTCTCCGTGCTTGTCTTTATCATGATTAGACAAATGCAGATGTCTGAATCTGGTATATGGAAAATATTAGTTAAACTGGCACCTTATACCTTTGGTGTTTACCTGATTCATGACCATCTGATGGTGCGTGGTTGGCTGTGGAATACTGTTTCGTTGACATCTTTCTGTGACCAATGGATATATCCCCTTATTGTCCTTGGCTTGTGTTGCCTGATATTTGTGGTTACAGCCTTAATTGATGGAATCAGGAAGAAACTCTTTGCCATTCTGGGGATTGATGACCTTATCTCGAAGGTAGACCGTTGGTCGTTCTACTCCTAAGGCTCAAAACAAAAGCCCATCTCTTTGGCCATGATTAGGACTTCCTGAATCTTTTCTGCAGAGAAGATCTCTGGAATGGATGAGTGGGAGCTGAAGATGACGAATGCTTTCCTGTTGTATGCTTTTTGTAACAGTTCTCGCATGGCAACGAGGTCTGTGCCAGTCCCAATGCCGATACGTCCCAATTGAAAAACATGCCGATCTGGATTAACTAGACTGGCTCCGGATATCATCTGGCAACCTTGCTGTGCGATAACTTTCCGGATGGTCCTTGTGTTACAGCCGTGAGGCGGAATAATCATCTTTAAGATTTTTGTGGTGTCAAATCCTTGCTCCTGTAGTCTTTGAATACTTTGGCGGATGTCATTCTCAATCAGTGATTCGCCCCAGTCTTTCCATCGCTCATGACGCAGACCGTGCAGGACAACTCCTGCGCCCTGTCGTTGCCATGATGCGATGGAGTCGGCGACTGTAGGTTCCATCCTGTCTGCAATGACAGCAAAAACCGGCTTGATCCCGACGTGGTCCGCAATTGCTTTGACTTCAAAAACCCCTTCAGTACTGTCGTCGTCAATCCACATGGCATAGGCTTTTTCGTCCTCAGAGCCTCCGTGCCATGCATCCAACAACCCTACGTAAATCGTTTGCTTACTCCATTCTTCGCCCAAAAGAGGTGAGCGCCACCAAATGATGACAACAATGAAAGCAAGTACGAATAGGATGATGAACAGTCTTTTCATCGTTTTATGGGATGTCTTTATTGTTGAAGTAGTCGCTATAGATGATCCAGTCAGACAACTCTTGTATGTCTTCTGTCACAGAGTTCTGATAGTTCTTGTTAAGCAGCGTGTGACCTAAACCGTGCCATTTACTCTGAATACCCATCATATCGAGGATGGTAGTATAGACATCCAGTTGGTTGCATTCTCCTGTCCAAGCATTGGAGTTGTCAATACCTCCATTAACAATATAGATAGGTATCTCTCTGCTGATTTTTCCCTCCATACCCAGATAGTCAGGATGGGCATCGTGGTCAGAGACGATCACAATCAGACTGTTGTTATATAGACCTTTTTCCTTGAGGTCGTTCAGATAATGACCAATCTGGATATCGGTATAATGGCAATTGGTCAGATAATTCTTATACTCCTGTGGAAGGCTTTTGTCTGTCAGATGGAATCCATGTTCGACGAAGCTGTCAAACGGCTGATGCATGGTCATAGTGAGGATCAGTGAGAAGAACGGTGGTTGATTCGACTCGTCTTTCTTAGATGCATACCTGAATATCATTTCATCCGTCAGGAAGTCCCCGTTTTCATTGTCTTTCATTTCTGCCTGATAATCCAGCATGGAGTATAGTTTGTCAAAACCGTATGAATCCGACATCGCCTGTTGGTCCCATAAAGATGGGGTTGTCGGAATGATGGTCAGAGAGTGAAGGTCAGGATATGCCTTTTTGATTTGCTCTGGTAGGCCGATGATACTGTTCTTCTTAGCTTTGCTGACTGTAATCTCTGAGTGTAGTGGCATCAAGCCAGCCATATAGATCAACTGTCCGTCGGAAGATTCGCCAATGGATACATTGGGTATCATGTGGCTATTAAAATAGACATTGCTGTCACGCTTGAGTTTATTTAGATTAGGCGTAATTTCCTTCCCGTCAACAATAAGGTCAGAGGTTACAGAAAGGTACGACTCTACCAGAATGAATATTACATTCTTAATATTATCGGGTGCAGTTCGTTTGGTCACTCTCTGACTATGGTCGGAATAATCCTTCTCGATGGCGGCTTCTTGCTCTTTGGTCAATTCTAATTTGCTAGTGCGCTTGAGTTGGTCAACAACTAACTTTCTGAAAAAACCTTTGTGGAACACGGTCCAGTTAGGCCACATAGAGTCCATCTTCTCTGGTGTAAAGACGGTTTTCTCAAGTTCATAGACGAAACCTATATGGGAATGGAAGAAATAGAGAGAATGAACAGCCAATCCTATGAGCAGACAGCTGAGCCAAGTATACAATAATGTTCGTAGGCTTTCGCTTTTAACATCGTGTCGTCTGCTTCGATAACATACCCAGCAGAAGAGGATGATCATCAGTGGATAGAAGAGATCTATCAGTCTAAAACCTGCAGACATGCTATCAAGGACAATGGGGTCAGCCAGATTCCCGGCAAGTCCAATAGATGACCAAGACAGATACTGATGGAAAAAACGGGCATAGAAAACATTGCAGAACGACCATATCAGAGTGATGGCAAATGTTATCATCAAACTGGCTCGAACTCTTCGTAGTGTAACAATCCATGAAACTAGCAATACAAATGTTACATCAAGTAGACAGGCCAGCAGATTGTCGACCAATGAACTTTTGAAACAGCCGACTTCTAATCCAATAGTTTGTAGGAAGTAATGGTGCAAGAACAATAAGTTCACCACAGACATGAGGAACAAAAGCAGAAAGTCTGCATTAAAGCGTTTTTTTAATGATTTCATATGCTTTGTTTTTTCTTTCCAAGTAGTATGGAACAATTATTAATAGCGAAATAGATAATTGGAATAAACGCCATTTCAATGACAAGGGTTAGAATGGTACATTCATACCAATTGTAAATGATGTCTGAAATGTGGAGATTCTTTTCGAGTATAAAATCAATAATCCCGATAAAGATGCGATGGAGTCCAAAGATGAGCATCGTGCCGATAGAGATGATCGTAATGAAACGGATTTTGACGCTGTCGAGGCATCGGCAGAGGTAGATGATACCAAAGACGGAAAAGAGGTTTACCACGTAAAAGAGGGCGATGTGCAGGATAAATCTCTCTTCGTGGATATGCCAGTAGAAAAGGACGATGCTGATGAGCAGGGTGGAAATGCCTACGGGGAAATCTTTCCGGAGGTTGAGGCCTTTCAGATAGTTGGTATGACGGAAGAGATTCCCCAAGAAGAAAAAGCAGAGGCAGCGTACGAAACCGTGGAATGTGATATAGGGTGCAAAGTGCCAGTATTTATTGGCGCCGTAGAGTACGATACTAATCATGGTTAAAATGAGCATAACAGCCTTTCCAAAATGAATCCGATTGCAAATGTCTGTGATCCAGTGCATGAGGAAGAGAGCAAGCAGAAACCATGTAACACCATTCAACTCGCAGGAAAAACTGGAGTTCAACTGCCCGAGAAGTGCCCCGACAACGGGCTTTATGCATTCTCCGAAAGAAATCACTCCCCCTTGTCCTATATAGTATTTGGCCAACCAATAAGGGTAATAAATGGCATTATATATTAAATAAGGTATAAGAAGAGAGTAGCCGTATTTCTTCAGTGACTCTTTCTGCGAGGCTGCGGGTTTCTTCAGGTATCCGGAAATGAAGAAAAAGGAAGATAGGATGACAGAGGCTAAGTATTGAAGATAGAAGGTGTCTTCTTGTTGTGGCAAATGACAGAACACCACTACTGTCATGCACAAAGCTTTTACCCAGTCTATCCAGTTGATCCTTTGCATCATTTCCCTATTTTTGAGAGGCCCCATTGATAGATATTCTCTGTGATGGGGATACTGACGTGGTGCTTCTGGGCTGTTTCCACGATAAAGCGCATGCCGTAGGGGAAGTCTTCTGTGAAATAACGGCAGCTGAAGTCTGGGATGAAACCACCCTCAACGGCCTTCATGGGTGATGTGATATTCTGAAAGGCCTTAATACTGCGCAACTTCAGTGTCAGTGATTCTGCATCCGTACTCTCGTAATAGTCAAGGATTGGAGGGATGCACCCCTCTTTAAGTCCAAGTACTTTCAACAGTTGCTGTAGTTCTTCGTCCATCTGAAGGAGTAGAGCCGAAGCTTCGAGGGTCCATTCCGCATAGAACTGTGGGTTGCATGGATAGACGATGCCTGGCTGCCAATCCTTCCACATGGTATAAATACGGGAGGGATGGAGGAGGGGATTGCTGTTGGAAAGGCTGACCTCGTAGAAACTATTTGCTATTGTGACAGGCTTTTCAAACAATTGTCCCAAAATGATTCTAATGGACTCCTTATTCTCGCTATGTTCTATCGCCACATGTAGCGACTCCTTATAGCCTTTCAGTTCTACCTTCTGGCCGTATTTGATGGTTCTGGAGATAAAAGGAACACGCTGGAATCCGAAAAGCGCGATGTCTGCGGGTAGCACTTTGAATGCCTCGAAGAAGAATCCTGTGCTTGAAACGACGGTTCCCACTAGACAATTCTTGGACAGATGAGGCTTGATTTTGGTGAGCTCGTCGTGAATAGCAAAACCAGGAAGACAGATCAAGACAATCTCTGCCTGTGGTATCACTTCCCGTGGTTGGTCAGACACTTGAGCCAGTTTGCCTTCGAAAGATCCGTCTGGGGTGACAATCTTTAATATCTGACTCCAGCGTTCAGGCTTGGTGGTCAGTATCGACACTTGATGCCCCCTGTTTGCCAGGAATCCGGCACAAACGTGTCCTAAGTTTCCGCCTCCGCAAATACAAATTCTCATCTATCTTTCTACTTTCTATTTGTCTATTTGTCTATCTGTCTATCTTTCTGTCTAACTGTCTAATTGTCTTTTCGTCTATCTGTCTAATTGTCTTAATCCTTCTATCAGTCTGGAATTGTCCTCATGGTTTCTGACGGCGATGCGCATGTATTGTCTATCGTCGAGCCCAGGCTTGTTGCTGCAGTCGCGGGTCAGGATGTTGTGACGCTTCAGCATGTAGAGCACCACTTCATTAGCCGTCCTTGGGGGCAGGATCTCGCAGAGGAAATAGTTGGCTTGTGAGGGCATCACCCGCAGGAAACTGATGCTTCTCAGCTTCTGCTCAAAATCTGCTCGTTCCTTTAGGAACTTTCCGCAGGCCGTCTTATAATCCTTCTCATACTTATTGTAGATTTGCATGAAGAATTCTGCGAAAGCATTTAGGTTCCAGATAGATACCTGCTTCTTTAAACCAGCAATCAACTGCTTGTCTGCCGAAGCAAGAATGCCTAATCTGATGCCAGGAACGCCATACGACTTCGAGATACTCTTCATGACGATGAGTTGTGGATATTCTTCCAATAATTCATCATGAAGCAACGAGTTGTTCTCCCAGTCTTCGCTAAAGTCCACGAAACTCTCGTCAATCATCAGACGGATGCCCTTCTTCTTGCTCCATTCGCAGAGTCTGAGCAGGTCGCTCTTGGGGATGAAGTTGCCAGAGGGATTGTCTGGGTTAATTATTAATAAGGTGTCAACGGGATTCGCCTCAAAGAAGTCCATCAGTTCGTCAGCGCTATAACGATAGGTGTTGTCCTTGGGGACGAAAGTCACCAGTTGTTCTTTCGTCAGACGGTTGGGGTATTCCTCGAAAGTCGGTCGAATAATACCAACCTTATTAGAATAATTCGTGCAATTCGTAGTTTCCATCAGGGCCTTGATAAGTTCAGCTGCACCATTGCCTGGGATGATATAGTCCTCACTGACCCCAAAGCATTTGCTGGCAATAATCGTATTGACCTTCATGCCAGAGGGGTATTGCGTCAACAGTGTTTGGAAGTTGGCCCGCATCTCGTCGACCACACGGGGAGTTGGGAAATAAGGATTCACCAGATAGCAGAAGTCGAGCATCTGGGGGAAGCGCCAGAAGCCGCCGAAGCGGCCATAGTATTTCCTCAACAAGTCCTTTTCGTCGGCAAAAAGTGCCTCGGCGATATCCAGATCCTGCTTGTCGTCGATCTCGTACCATTTCTCGTTGGTGATGGGCAGGGCTTTCAGGTCGTGACTGTTCAGGAAGGAGATGATTCGCAGAACGTTCTCGTAATACTCATTATTGCCGACAGCCTTGGAGTAGGCTTCCAGGAAAGGTACATATTTTGTCTGCGAGAACTCGCGGCTGAACTTGTAGATGTTGACGGTCTTATAATAGCTGTCCGTCTCATTGTAGTCGAAGGCGGCCTTCGGCACGAAGTTCACGATGTTGTTGTCTGCATCGAGTCGCACCATTGTACCATCCATCCAGGTCTCGTACTTGGCAACGAGGGCGAGGTTGGGGTAGGGGTTCTCCGTCAGTAATGAGAACATCCCGTCGTCGAATATCAGGTCGCTCTCAATGAGCAGGGTATCGTCTTCCTGCAGCTTGTCTTTGGCCAGCGCCAGCGAATAGATATTGTTGGTCTTGTCGTAGATGGGGTTCTCGACGAACTCAATCTTCAGCTGCCCATTGTATCTGTCGCCGATATAGTCGATGAGGTTCTGCCTTTGGTAGCCCACAACGATGACGACTCTATTGAGTGCTTGTTTCGAAAGCTGTGTCAGCAGACGGTCAATCAACCTGACGCCGTTCACGGGCAGCATACACTTTGTGTTGTCTTTGGTGTATTCGCCCAGCCTGCGTCCCATACCTGCTGCTAAAATGATGGCTTGCATATTGTTGTTTACTGTATTTTTCTGCAAAAATACGATATTCTTTCGAATTATCCAAGATATTAGAAAAAAAACTGTACCTTTGTCGTCGAATG
>JAEEGK010000942.1_pt1 | contig 72850 bp, 65 predicted proteins | sample 8958771 | NCBI WGS metagenome assembly JAEEGK01 (sample SAMN16246547, study PRJNA631951) | gut metagenome | biome: gut microbiome; feature: rumen; material: SC-attached | host: Bos | place: Iran: Karaj | collected 2018-10
CCACTCCGTCGGTGGCGAGGGTGAGATAGTCGTCGCCGAAGTCGATCAGGCTGGCGAAGAGGTTCTTCATCCTCACCTGCTGTCCCTTCCCGGTCCTCTTGTACTTGAGTTCCTTTACAAGGGATGCGATCGCGCTCGATTTCTGATCGATGTTAACTCCTGCCTTGGCGTATGTCCAACCCTCAGTCATGTTAGCCCTGCGGTAAGTATCGTCCCAAACGGTTTAAAGGTAGCGTGCGGGCGCGCGCCGCTTCGGTCCCGGGACCGCCTCATCGCATACGTTGATACCTGCGGCAGAAGGGATGAGTGCCACGCCGGTATCGCTGGCGATGATAATCGTTATATCCGAGCATATCTATTCGAAATTATACGTACATGTACGTGAAATTTCGAGTAGGGATACGGATGGAAATCGCCCGCGACAGATATCTTCAGAGACTAATCGTCAGGAAACACAACGGAAAACCCAAGATTATCACAGGTATCAGAAGATGCGGCAAATCGTATCTTCTGCTGACCCTTTTCCGCAACCATCTGATCTCAGACGGTGTCCCCGAGGAGAACATCATATCCGTCTCTCTGGAGGAATCGGTAAACAAACCGCTCCGTGACCCTGTCAGTCTGACGGAATATGTGAGAGAAAGGGCGGCGGGCAAAGATGAATGCTACGTTCTGCTCGACGAGATACAGATGGTCGAGGATTTCGAGGATGTCGTGAACACCCTCATCAAGGACAGGAATCTGGATGTGTACATCACCGGCAGCAACTCCAAATTCCTCTCTTCGGACGTACGTTCCAAGTTCAGGGGAAGGGGTGACAGGGTGCACGTGCAGCCACTGAGCTTCTCGGAATTCTCATCCGTTTACAAAGGCGATGACGCGTGGAAGGAGTACACCCGTTTCGGCGGTATGCCGGAAACGATGAAGATGCAGACCCCGGAGCAGAAGATCGACTATCTCAAGGACCTGATGGACCACGTCTACAAGAAGGACATGATCGAGAGATACGATATCCGTAAGCCCGATGAATTATCCCAGATCATCGATTCGCTTTCATCCTCCATCGGTTCGCTCACCAATCCCATGAACATTTCGAATACCCTCCGCTCGGAATACCGTTCGTCCGTCACCGACGATACGGTCAACAGATACATGGAGATCCTGGAAGAGTCATATCTGTTCGAGAAAGCGAAACGCTACGACATCAAGGGAAGGAAAGGGATCGGCTCCCCGATGAAGTACTACATCTCGGACATAGGTCTGAGGAATGCCCAGTTAAACTTCCGCGAGATGGATATGTCCCACATCATGGAGAACATCGTCTATAACGAACTCAGGTCGAGGGGCTACGTGGTGGACGTCGGCGTGGTGGAGATCCGTCCCAGCGTGGACGGTAGGAGGGAGACTGTGAAACTCGAGGTGGATTTCGTCGCGAACAAGGGTGACAGAAGATACTACATCCAGTCTGCATACATGATCCCTGATGAGAATAAGAGGGTACAGGAGACCAGGGTCTTCTCGAAGATAGGGGATGATTTCAGGAAGATTGTGGTTACGGGAGACGACATCTATCCTTACGTCGATGATAACGGCATCCTGAACATCGGCATCCGTCAGTTCCTTCTGGACGAGGACAGCCTTGACCTCTAATCGAAATTTTACGTACATGTACGCGAAATTTCTAGCGGTGTGCGATCGAGGACGGCATCGAGGATCACCATGTCAGGGGGACACGGGACCGTACGCGTCCCCCTTGCGGTGTGCCGCCCCTATGTGTAACAGTTTATATCTGAGATGGCCATTGGAAAGCGCATGCACGAGCGTTGGCTGGAGGAGAGGCATCACGAGTACTATTACAAGCTCGCGAAGAAGATGGACTACCGTTCCAGGGCATCCTTCAAGCTCATGCAGATCGACGACCGCTTCGACATATTCCGCGACGGCGACAGGGTCGTGGACCTCGGAGCCGCTCCGGGAGGATGGCTGCAGGTCGCCAAGGAGAGGGTCGGGGACAAGGGATTCGTCATCGGTGTCGACCTCCGTCCCATCCAGCCGCTGCCGGGAGTGCCCACGATCGTCGGGGACATCACCGACGACGCCACGATGAAGAAGCTGCTGGACATGTTCCAGGGAGAGGCCGATGTGATAATCTCGGACATGGCGCCCAACATCTGCGGACATTACTCTACGGACCACGCCCGTTCCATCGATCTCTGCACCTACGCGGTCAACGTCTGCGACCGCATCCTGAAGAAGAACGGTAAATTGGTGATGAAGGTCTTCTACGGCGACATGTTCAACGACCTCCTGAAGGAGCTGGAGAGGCGTTTCAGGGTCGTGAAGGTCCATTCCCCGGACGCGTCCCGTCCTACCTCGTCCGAGGTGTACGTGATAGCGAAGGGATTCCTCGCCGAGACCAGGGTGGAGCTGGAGATCCCCGACGAGAAGACCGCCAAGAAGAAGGAGTTCACCGTCAAGGGAAACTTTGTCTGAGAACATCTGGCACATTCAGTCCCAGAAGCGTTTGTTCTTTGCGAACGTCACTTCCGCGCCCATTATCTCGCGGAGGAAATCGTCCTCGTCGCGGTAAGAGTTGCGCAGTATGCGTGCCGCCGTCTCCGGACCGACGCCCCTTCCCGCCAGGACCATCGCCGCCCTTCCGCCGTTCGTGCTCACGAGGTTCGCCGTTCTCTTCAGCTTGGCGTAGACCTTCGTCTCCTCCTCGGTGAGCTGGTCCCTGTCCTTCCTGCATATCTTGGAGGTCTCGCGGTCATATTCTTTCACAAGCGCGACCATCAGACCGTTGCACTTGGGGCAGACGAACTCCCTCGGGGCGTCAGCCACCCTGACCCTCCACTGGTTGCCGCAGTTCAGGCATGTCGCGTACAGCACCTCATCGCACAGCCTCTTCTTCATGGCCATGAGGATGGTGTGGTCCGCACGTAAAGGCTGCATTAGCTCCTTAGATCTCGTGATGCCCTCCATGCCTATGCGGGAGATGCTCTGCGCGACCACCTCTATCTCCCCGGAGTCGATCATTGATATCACCTTCTCCGTATCGGCGATGTCCAGATCCTCCCAGAGCACCTTGTTCACCGCCTCGTGATAGGCGGGTGTGTCCTTGTGCAGCTCGAAGAGCTTGGTGAAGTTGATGAAGCGGTGGTCGGCGTTCTTCTCGATGATGCCGAACTTCTTCGCCACGTAGGCGAACCTCCATCTGAGGAACGTTGAATTGATTATCGTCTTCCTTGCCAGGGCCTCGATGGTACCCGGCCTTATCAGGCGGAAGGTGTCCATGAGGACGTCCTTGCCGATGAACCTCGGCAGCTCGATTATGATCCTGTAGGGGTCCGTGGACACTCCGACGCTCTCCCCTATGCGTGCCACCAGCAGAGCGGAGTAGATCTTGCTGATGGTCTCGTTGACGCATGTCCCGAAGCACGTGTTCAGAATAGCCAGACCCTCGCCGTATTCGAGTGTCACGAGCTTATCGGTGGGCATCTTCCACCTGCGGTCGTTGTCCGCTAGGTAGGATAGGACGGTGTCCTCGGCGTTGGAGTTGCACTTGTATCCGGACATGTCCCTGGTGCGTCTCACCGCACCCACTTCCATGGCGACCTCGAATGGAACGGGTATGTCCGAACCCGTCCACGAGGGCACCGCGCCGATGTTCCTCGCCTCCTCGACGAGGATCTCGTCCTCGCGCTGCTCGACCACCCTCCACGTGCGTCCCTTCGCTATGAAGGTGTTGAAATCGTCCTCGAAGGTGGCCACGAAGCTCTCGTCGAGGGTACCTATGATCGCCCTCGTAGCGAGGTCCCTTATGTAATAGCTCCTCTCGTCGGGGATCATGGAGATGTTGTCGTAGAAGTACACCATCCCCTTCTTGGAGCGCTTGAACCCGTCGTCGTCCTCGAATATCATCCTGATGGACTTCAGCTGTTCAAGGGCGCCCTCCATATCCTCCTTCTTCAGATTCCTGAATGGATACGCCTTCACGAACATCCCGTAGGCCTGGTCCCTGGTGACCTTCCCGCCCATGGTCATGGCTATGAGCTGGTTAGCCACCACTGTCATGGGGCACGGTCTCCCGCCCCTCGATTCCACCGCTCTGGATTCCGCGCGCCTGGCGACCACTGCGGATTCCAGGATCTCGTCCGGAGCGGTGGCCAGTATCCTGGCGTTGATCCTCTCGCCCACGCGGTGTCCGGCGCGTCCGGCCCTCTGGATCATCCTCGCCACCTGTCTGGGCGAGTTGTATTGGATCACCAGATCGGTGGTACCAACGTCTATGCCCAATTCCAGAGACGAGGTGCATATCAATGCCTTCAGGTCGCCGTTCTTGAACCTGTCCTCCATCTCCGTGCGTATCTCCTTGGAGAGGGAGCCGTGATGCACCTCGATGGGGAGCTTCTCGTCCCAGTACCTGTATCTGGACGAGATCCATTCGGCCGTTTCCCTCGTGTTGACGAAGAACAGCGTGGACCTCCCCTGCTCGATGAGTTCCCTCGCCCTGACCATGACGGAGACGATCTCCGGCTCTCCCTGGAGCCTGTCCAGCAGGGAGGCGTCCTCGCAGATGTCTGGGCGTTCGACGTTGATGTCCATGTCCCTGAAGGTGTCGAACTTGCAGATCCTGACGTCGCGTCCATTACCTACAAGGAACTTAGCGACCTCGTCCTCGTTCCCGACGGTGGCCGATAACCCTATCCTCTGGAACTCGCCGGACATCGCCGCGAGCCTCTCCAGCGCGACGCTCAGCTGGGCCCCCCTCTCGGTGTTCGCCAGCTCGTGTATCTCGTCTATGACCACGCATCTCACGTTCTTGAGGTGGATAGCGAGGTTCTTCCCGGTGAACATCACCTGCAGGGTCTCCGGCGTGGTGATCATTATCTCAGGGGGATTCTTCGACTGTCTGGCTCTATCGCCTGCGGACGTGTCCCCGTGCCTGACGTCAACCGTCACGCCCAGCTCCTTGCCGAGGTCGGTCATCCTCTTCATCATGTCCCTGTTCAGGGCTCTCAGAGGGGTGACGTACAGGCATCTGATCCCCGGCTTCTTACCCACCCTGTACAGAGCGTCGAAGATCGGGAGCATGGCCGCCTCCGTCTTCCCTATGCCCGTCGGTGCCACCAGCAACACGTTCGCCCCGGTCTGGATGATCGGGCTGGCCTCGCGCTGGGGTTCCGTCGGTTCGGTCATGCCGCGGTCCGCAAGAATTCCTTGCAGGTCCTTGCAGAGATAGTCGAACGGCATGGTATCTTGGAATCAATAATTAAAAAGAAGATCCGGGCCGGAGCCCGGTTTGTGTTTGGGGAAGGCTCATGCCTTCTTTTTCTTCTTGGACTTCTTCATCGCACGGAGCTGCGACTTGACGACCTCTTTCATCTCGTCGGCCTGTGCCTGTCCGTCGGTGACCTCTTCCTCGGCGTAGGAGAGGACGACCCAGCCCTTCTTCTCGAGGGTCGCGCGGTTGGTCTCTGCGTCTCCGCCGACGTAAACCGCGACCTTGCCCTTGACGAATGCGACCGGGATCTTGAAGGGACCGTACTCCCTCCTGCACCTCAGGCCCTTGTTCCAAGCGGCCCTCCTGACCTTTCCTTCAGGAGTGAGTGCCCACTCGTCGAAGTCGTCGAACTCCTCGTCTCCGGACTCCTCGAAGCCCTCGATCTCTCCTGCCGCGGCCTCCTCTGCGGGTGCCTCCTCGGCGGGCTTCTCCTCCTCCTTCTGGGAGTTGGCGAGTGCCATTCCGGCGAGCATCATACCGCCGATGATCTGCGACATGGCGATCTTCTTGGCGGCGTCGTCCATCTCGGCGGCCTCGACCTCAGCGATCTGAGCCTCGAACATGTCGGCTCTCTTCTGGTTGTACTTGCCGTCCTCGACGTTCTTGGCGTTCTTCTCCCTGGCGTAGGCGTATGCGTCTGCCTCGCCTGCCGCTGCGGATTCCTCTGCAGCCGCCTCGGCGGGTGCTGCCTCTGCCTCGGCGACGGGCTCTTCGGCGGCCTCCTCTGCGGGTGCCTTCTCTGCTGTCTCGTCCTTCGCTGCGCCTGCTCCAGCCATCGCTGCGAGCATCATACCGCCGATGATCTGCGACATGGCGACCTTCTTAGCGGCGTCGTCTGCCTCGGAAGCCTCGACCTCAGCGATCTGGGCCTCGAATGCATCCGCCCTCTTCTGGTCGTACTTGCCGTCCTCGACGTTCTTGGCGTTCTTCTCCCTGGCGTATGCGTAGGGATCTGCCTCGCCTGCCGCTGCGGATTCCTCGGCGGCCTCCTCTGCGGGTGCCTCCTCCTCAGCTGCCTCATCCTTCGCTGCGCCTGCTCCAGCCATCGCTGCGAGCATCATGCCGCCGATGACCTGGGCCAGAGCGACCTTCTTTGCCGCATCGTCGGCCTCGGAAGCCTCGACCTCGGAGATCATGGACTCGAATGCATCGGCCCTCTTCTGGTCGTACTTGCCTTCCTCGACGTTCTTGGCGTTCTTCTCCCTGGCGTAATCGTAGGCCTTGGCTGCCTCGGCCTCGGCGACCTTCTTCTCGGCCGCCTCCTTGGCCTCCTGAGCCTCCTTGAGGGCTGCCTCGGTGGCTGCCTTCTCCTCCTCGGCCGCTGCCTTGTCGGCCTCGGCCTTCTCCTTGGCCGCGATTGCCTCTGCGAGCGCTGCCTCTGCGGCCGCCTTCGCTGCCATTGCCTCTGCGAGTGCTGCCTCCGCCTCTGCGGATGCGATTCCGGTGACAGCGGGGGTCTCTGCGGCTGCGGGCTCTGCGACGGGCTCCTCGACCTTGGGTGCGGTGACCTGCAGCAGGATCTCGGAGATGTCCATTACCTTGATGTTGGAACCGGCCTTCTTCGCTCCTGCCTTGAGGTTCAGGACGCAGAAGGGACATGCGGTCGCGATGACCTCGGCCCCGACGGCCTCGGCATCGTGGATCCTCTCCATCGCGATGTTGACTGCGAAGTCGTTGAATGCGGACTTGTATCCTCCTCCGGCACCGCAGCACCTGGAGTTCTCCCTGTTCCTCTCCATCTCGACGAACTCGATTCCCTTGATCTTCTTGAGGATGTTACGGGGTTCCTCGTAGACCTTGGAGTGCCTTCCGAGGTGGCAGGGGTCGTGGTAGGTGACCTTCGCCTTGAACTCGTTGTTGAGCGGGAGCTTCCTCTCCTTGATGAGCTTGTCAACGTACTGAGTGAAGTGGTAGACGTTCTGGCCGGTCTTGGAGTAGTAGTTTCCGATGTTGCTCGAGATGGTCTTGTAACAGCCTGCGCAGGTCATGACCATGTCCTTGGCACCCATCGCATCGGCCTTGGTGACGATCTGCTTTCCGATCTCGAGGGTGAGGTCCCTGATACCGGTCCTGAGCAGAGGCGAGGTACAGCAGACCTCGTCCTCTCCCATGCAGTTGATTCTGACTCCGGCGCGGGACAGGATGGTCGCTCCCGCTGCGGGGATGTGCTGCATCCTGTAGGAACCGGTACATCCGGCGAACATGAGCACGTCGGGGGCCTCTGCCCTCTCGACGTCCTTGGGCCACCACGCGTCCCTCTTGGACTTGGGCTCGCCGAAGGAGTTGCCGGTCTTGGAGATCTTCTGTGCGATTCCCTTGTGGACGGGGAGCGGCGCGACGCCCTGCTGGACGAGCCAGGTCCTGACGTTCTCCCAGAGCTTCACGAGCTCGATCTTGGCGTGGCAGACCTCCTCGCAGTTCCCGCATCCGGTACACTTGTAGATGGCGTCGACGAACTCGGGGGAGATCTTGACCTTCCTTCCGAGGACCTTGTCCATCAGCCCGAAACCGGCCTTGTCCAGCTGGTTGAGGTAGTAGATCTTTCCTCTCGCGGTGACTGACTCCCAGGGGGTCTGTCTGTGAGCCTCACAGACATCGATGCAGTATCCGCACATCTGACACTGGACCAGCTCCCTCGTTACTCTCGGGAGGTTGATCGCTTTGGGCTTCTCGGGCAAAGTGATTGTTTTGGCCATTTTCTTACCTCAAGGTTTTAGGGCATCCTATATTTAGTATACCCCTATTTCACTGAGCAGTTGAACTGTCTCGGAGTATATTTAGCTATCTCAGAAATTCGTAGACCCACACTCCGAAAAATGGCATTTTTTTCGATATCCGTAGAGCGGTTATCGGAATTCGCAGAACCACCATTTCCACTGGAACTCTGGTCTGACCAAGTATACCGCTGGCAACATTTATAGCAATCGGTCCCGTTTACAGATGCGATGGTCAGACAGATCTATTTCGACAACGCCGCCACCACGCAGGTGATCCCCGAGGTATTGGAGGAGATCCTGCCGTACTTCTCGGAGAGCTACGGCAACCCGAGCAGCCTGCACGAGCTGGGCGCGGAGGCGGCGGCCGGAATGAGGATCGCCAGGGAGAGGGTCGCCAAGACCCTGAACTGCTACCCCTCCGAGATAACCTTCACATCGGGAGGCACGGAGTCCGACAACATCGCATTGATGGGTGTGGTCGGCAAGAGGGGACGCGACAGGATCGTCACGTCCGCCATCGAGCATTCCGCGATCATCGAGACCTGCTCCCACGCCCGCAGCATCGGGTACAAGGCCACCATCATCCCTGTCGACAGGGAGGGGTTCATCGACATGTCCGCATTGGACAGCGCCATGGGCGATGACGTCGCCGTATTGTCCGTGATGGCGGCGAACAACGTCATAGGGACTCTCCAGGATCTGAGGGAATTGTCGAAGATAGCCCACGAGCACGGCGCACTCTTCCATACCGACGCCGTACAGGCATACACGAAGGTGGACATCGACATCAAACGCGACGGCATCGACATGCTCTCGCTGTCAGGACACAAGGTACACGCCCCCAAGGGAACGGGGGCACTGTTCGTACGCGACGGCACGGAAATCTCCCCGATAATGTTCGGAGGTGGACAGGAGAGAGGCCTCAGGTCATCCACCGAGAACGTCCCCGCAATAGTCGGATTGGGGAAGGCGGCGGAGTTTTTGATGGCCAACTTCGAAGACGATGTATCGCGCATGACCCGTCTGAGGGACAGGATAATCGACACCGTCCTGGAGATCGACGGTTCCGCACTCAATGGGCCTAGAAAGAATCGTCTCTGCAACAACACCCACTTCAGGTTCGAGGGCGTGAGGGGTCAGGACCTCGTCCTCAAGCTGAGCAGGATGGGCATCGCCGCATCCACCGCATCCGCATGCTCCGCCAGCGACAACGAGCCTTCCCACGTCCTCTCCGCTATAGGCCTCAACGCCACGCAGGCTCTCTCCTCCCTGAGGGTCACCCTGTCCGGACTGAACACCGATGACGATGTGGACAAGCTCGCCGAGATCCTTCCGAAAGCGATCAAGGAATGCAGGCAGCAGTGATCAGTACTCTGGATCGTACCTTCTCAGCCTGAGTGCGTTGGTGACCACCGACAGCGATGACAGCGACATCGCCGCCGCAGCGAGCATGGGCATGTGCGTGAACTCCGCCATCCCCAGAAGATACGGTAATCCCGCGGCTATCGGGATGCATATCGCGTTGTAGACGAACGCGAGGAAGAGATTCTGCTTGATGTTGCCCAAGGTCTTCCTTCCGTAGTCGACGGTCCTCGGGATGTTGTAGAGGTCGTTGTTCAGCAGGACGACGTCCGAAGTGCTCAGCGCGATGTTCGTTCCCGAACCCATCGCTACGCCCACATCCGCCTGAGTGAGCGCGGGGGAGTCGTTGATACCGTCCCCGACCATCATGACGTCGTGTCCCTTAGCCTGCAATCTCTTCACGGCCGTGACCTTGTCGGCGGGGAGGGCCTTGGACACGGTCTGCGTGATGCCGCATTCCCTCGCTACGGAGGACACAGCACCCTCGCTGTCGCCGGAGACCATCATCACATCGACATCCCTCTCCGAGAGCAGTTCCACGAGCCTCTTCGATTCGGGCCTTATGCCGTCGGTCAGCGTGAACTCGCCTACGACCTCACCATCCGAGGTGATCGAGATGTGCGTCATGCCGTCGTCGGATTCGGCGGAGGAGGAGCCCATGACGAACGAATCCGTACCGGACGAGAACATGATCCCCTTGCCAACCTCGTACGAGAAACCCTCTATCTCGGCAGGCTGTATGTTCTGCTTTTCGCAGTACTCGACTATCGCCTTACCGAGCGGATGCTCGGATCTCATCTCACCGGCCATCGCATGTGCCAGATATGACGTGTCGCCTGTGTAGGAGATGACCGTCGGTTTTCCGAAGGTGAGCGTCCCCGTCTTGTCGACGATTACGGAATCTATGCGTCCGCTCATCTCCAGGGATGCCGCATCCCTGAACAGTATCCCGTGCTCCGCGGCCTTCCCCGAACCGACGGTTATCGCCAGAGGGGTCGCCAGCCCCAAGGCGCAGGGGCAGGATATGACCAGCACCGATATGAGTATCCTGAGAGAGAATGCAACGTCCTTCCCCGAGACGAACCAGAGGAGTCCGCATACTACGGCTATGGAGATCACGGTGGGCACGAAGTACGCCGCGACCTTATCCGCCATCCTGGCCACCGGCGCTTTGGTAGCCTTCGCTTCCTCCATCATCGCCGCTATCTCGGAGATCATGGTCTCGCCTCCGACCCTCTCCACGGTGAACGTGAAGGAACCGTCTATGTTCACCGTCCCGGTGTACACTGTACCGCCGGTCTCCTTCACCACGGGTACGGATTCCCCGGTGAGCATGGACTCGTCTATCGAGCTGCGTCCTTCTGCCACGGTACCGTCCGCGGGAATCCTCTCCCCCGGCCTGATGACCACGGTGTCGCCGACGGCCAGTTCCTCTATCTTTATCCATATCTCCTTGCCGTCCCTGATGACGGACGTCTCGGAGGGGATCATCTCCAGAAGCTGGTTCACGGCATCGTCGGCCTTCAGCCTTGAACTGTATTCCAGATACTTCCCGACGGAAATCAGGGTGAGGATCATCGCCGCGGAGTCGTAGCAAAGGTCCATGGCGCTTCCGTCCATGAACCATGCCTCAGCCGTCAGATACAGACTGTACACGAAAGCGCAGCCCGAACCCATCGACACCAGCGTGTCCATCGTGGGGCTCAGCTCGAACAGCGCAGGTATCCCTTTGAGGAAGAACTTCCTGCACAGCCACAGCACCGGGGCCGCAAGTGCCAGCTGTATGATAGAATATATCTTGGGATCGTCGCAGAAGGGCACGTCGAGGCCGAACATCGGCCCCATGGCGTATACCGCAAGTATCACGGATATGATAGCGCAGACTGCTATGTCCCTGAGGTTCCAGGTCTTGACGACCTGCTCCTTCTCCGCGACGGGGTACCCGGTCTTGGCCAGTATGCGCTTGATCTCATCGATGGTGATGACATCGGGGTCATACTCCACCGTGACCATGTTGCTGGAGAAGATGGCCTCCACCAGCGTAATCCCGTCGTGGGAGGACAGCGACTTCTCTATGCGCGCAGAGCATGCGGCACAGGACATGCCGCTGACCTTGAGCACCTTGCGTTCCGAGGCCATCAGAACAGTCCGTGCTTGACCTTCGCCTTGAACCCGGCGTCGATGACCGCCATGGTGAAGGTCTCCTCGGGGATGTCCCCCTCGTAGTTGACGGTGGCCGTCCCCTTGTCGAGGTTGACCTCCGCGGACGATACGCCCTCGATGCCCTCGAGGGCGGCCTTGGTCTTGGCCTGACATTTCTCGCAGTGCATTCCTTCGATCTTGAGCTTTATCTTTGCCATGCACGTCCATCGGTCTGTTCGTATTTAGGAATATCTAAACATTAATCCGATAGCTTTTAGACGGTTGACGGTATCCGCTTAATCATGGGATCAAGGGGTGCGGCGGCGATCGCCGTTGTTTTGTTTATGATGCTCTCCGCGGTACCGCTGGCGTTCTCCGAGGGAACGGATGCGGTGCCTACAGGGAATGCTTGCGATGGCATTCTCATCTATGAGGTCGCGTCGAACTACGGTACGGGCAACGAAGGGTTCGCCTTGAAGAACTACGGTTCATCGGCCGTCGACCTGAACGGATACTATCTCTACGATAACGCGAGCAACTCCACCGCTCACAGGTTTACGATCAACAAAAGCCTATCCCTGGGATCCGGCGAGGTCGTCACGTTCGTCGCGGATAAGACCACCGGTTGGTTCTCCACCCCCGAATCCGGTTCCGTCTACAACTTCACGGAGAAGGGTTCGAGAGGAGGGTCGTTCAACCTCGCAAACGGAGGGGACATCCTCCAGCTCTACAGCAGTGCCGGCACCCTTCTGGACACCGTCGTATTCGGCAGCGATGCCACGGCGGAAGGCTGGGACGGACCGGCTGCGGACCTCGGTTACAAGAACCAGGGGATCAAGAGGGTGGAATCCACCGATACCGACACCTACTTCGACTGGACACCCATCTTCGATGGCTACACCTCCAATTCCTTCGCAGGCGTGCCGACCTTCAATGGAGCGACCGTCACTCCCTTCATCTTCCCCGATTCCAAGGGCAAGCCGATATTCGACACCATCATGGCAGCGGATACGTCCGTGTACATCTCGATCTACATGCTGACCAGCAAGCAGATGATCTCAGAGCTTGCATACCTGGCCTCGCAGGGCAAGGATGTCAAGGTCATGCTGGAGAGCAAACCTCTCGGATACGATCACGACTATGCCGACCTCAAGAACATCGTCAATGCCGGAGGTACGGTATGCTTCATCGGCGGGAACGGATCCGACAGCGACAGGTATTCCTACGTCCACAACAAGTATGCGATCGTCGACGGCGACACCGTGATAGTCACATCCGAGAACTGGACCGCAGCCAATCTCGGTACAGGGAAGGGCAATCGCGGATGGGGCGCAGTGGTCGAGAGCACGGGTTATGCTGCTTACATGAAGACCTACTTCGATAACGACATCGGCGGGGCCGACATTCTCTCGTTCAGCGGATACGAGACTGCCAAGGGCGAGGTAACGGCTTCCACCAATCTTCCGACGCATTCGCAGGTCGAGACCTACGTGGCCGGATTGGATTACTCCGCTTCCACTTACACCGCGGACATCAAGATGTACATGTCCCCGGACAACACCTTCCGCGCTCTGCAGTATTACATGGACAATGCGACGACCCGCATCTACACCGAGCAGATGGATGTCGGAGAGAGCTACATGGCACTCACTGGCACTTCGCCGCTCACCGCTATGATCGACGCGGCAAAGCGCAACGTGGACTGCAGGTTCCTGCTGTCCGAGACCACCGACGCCTCCAAGGACCTCATCGGCAGGCTGAACGGTTACAACGTGAAGTCCGCATTGATGACAAGCAACAACTACGCCACCATGCACAACAAAGGCGTGATCATCGACGATGCGGTATGGCTCTCGTCGGTCAACTGGACCGAGAACGCGTTCTTCAACAACAGGGAGTGCGGACTGTATATCATGTCCGCAGAGGTGGCCAACTTCTACAACACCGCCTACACGGTGGACTGGAACCACGACTACGATCCGAACAACGCCAACGTCATCGAACCCACAGAACCCACAGAACCCACCGACACCAACGACAAGAACAACAATGACAAGAATGCCGGGATGCCGGTGGACGATAAAACCCTCACATGGGGAGCCATCGCGCTGGTCGTCCTGCTCATAGTCCTGGTGATCCTGTACAAGATATTCGTGCCGAAGAAGGTACAGAAGGCGGTCAGGACCGTCAGCAAGGGCGCCAAGAAATCCTCCGGTAAGAAGAAACGCTGATCATTCCCCTTCGGGCCGTCCGTCGGCCCGTTCGGGCGAGGTATCTAGCGAGAACAGGTACACTCCAAGCAGGACCACCGCCGACCCTATCACCACGAGGATCCCGGGGACCTCGCCGAATATCAGGAATCCGAGGAACGTCCCGAACACCGGTTCCAGAAGGGTGGTTATCGCCACGAACGCCGCCTTCTCGTATCTCAGGCCCCAGTTGTAGACGGTGTGGCCGAATATCGTGCAGCACACGGCCAATCCCAGTCCGAGCAGGAGGTCGTTCGGCCCGCAGGCCATGGACGGAAGGTCGCTGACCGCGATGATGGCGAACGACGCAATCGCGGCGGAGGAGTACAGGATAGACGTGTACACGAGTGTGGAGACCCTCGATCTAACCCTCCTGCCCACCATCGCGTATACCGCGAACAGCACCGAGGAGAGAAGTGCCAGTATGTCGCCGAGAAGCCCGTTCTCACCCGTCATGTCCGATACGGTGATAAGAACGCATCCGCCGAAGGTGACCGCGATGATCGCCCATCCCTTACGGGACACGGCCTCCTTGAAGAAGACCATCATGAACAGCGCCACGAAGAACACGGCCGTGTCCGTCAGCACCAGGCACGACGCTATCGATACGTGGTTCAGAGATTCGAAGAACGCCGCTATGTGTACGGCGAACACCACTCCAGACAGGATGCTCATCAGCAGGTCCCGGCGGCCCATCTCCCTGAATCCGGACCTGCATCTCCAGAGCGCCAGCGGTATTATGATCAGCGCGGCGAAGAACATCCTGTAGAACGTCATCACCATCGCCGGCGAGTCGGAGAGCCTGAAGAATATGGTGGAGAAGGACACCATGACCGATGCCCCCACTATCGCCAGCCTCCTCGCCGTGACGTCCATGGGACTCCGATTCCCTTCATCGGTAAAAATCCATCCGACACTGTTATGTCCGCGGAAACGTTCACGTGACCATGCGCTACCGCGCCCTGCTCCTCGACTTCGATTTCACCATGGGTGACTCGGCCGAAGGCATAATCTATTGCGCCAACACCGCTCTGAAGGGGATGGGACTGGAGGAGAGGTCCCGCGAGAGGATAATGTCCACCATCGGGTACAGCCTCCGCGAGAAGTACATCCGCCTCACCGGGGACACCCGATGACGCAAGGGGCGAGGAGTTCGTGCGCAGGTTCGTGGAGGCCGCGGATGCGGACATGACCCGCATGGCCACCCTGTATCCGGAGACCTTACCATTGATCCGCAGGGTCCGTACGGCGGGGATGAAGGTCGGTGTGGTGACCACCAAGTACTGCCGCAGGATCACCGAGATACTGGACAAATACGAAGTGCCAGACATCGTGGATGTAATCATCGGAGGGGATTCCGTGGACAACGCGAAGCCCGCTCCCGACGGATTGATCGCGGCATCGAGGTCACTTGATATCCCGATATCCGACATCCTCTATGTGGGCGACAGCCACGTGGACGCCCAGGCTGCGGAATCCGCGGGGATGGACTTCGCCGCGGTCCTGACGGGCACCACGCCCGAGGAAGTACTCAGGAAGTATCCCCACGTGGCGATCCTGGAGTCGATAGGGTCGCTCAATGAGATACTGGAGTTATGAGAAGTAGTGGGCCTGGCCGGATTTGAACCGACGACCGGGCGGTTATGAGCCGCTCGCTCCACCATACTAAGCTACAAGCCCTTGGGGGTGAGTATCTAGAATTACGATATAAAAGTGTCGTGCATGGAGACGTCACGATGATGGGGTTGGAGAAATATGGCGCCGCCGCACGGGCTTGAACCGTGGACCTTGTGATTAACAGTCACACGCTCTACCAACTGAGCTACAGCGGCCTACCCTCCCGATTGTAGGGGTCATATTAAAAAGTTGTTGTGGATCCCGTACCCGTCAGGCGAATTCGCTTTCCAGGGCCTCGGCGGTTTTCTTCAGTTTGGAGATGTAGGCCCTGACCTCGGTCATGTAGGATTCGTAGCTGTCGGTGGTGCGGGCACCCTCCGGGGACGGCGAGATGACGCCGTCCTTCTCCAGGAGCCTCAGGGAATAACGGATCTTGTGCTTGGGGAGTTCCGTGACCTCCGAGAGACGGATGATCCCGATGGGCTCGTTCTCCCTGATCGCGCGGAGCATCTTGATGTGGCGGGCCAGAAGTTCTAGGTCGTCGTCAATCTTGTCGATCATCTTCTTGTCAGCCATGGAACCTGCCTATAGTAGTAACTAACGCAAGTTAAAAAATCATTTCGGTGACGGGTTCAGAATCAGCGTCCGTACCAGTGGCCGGTACCCCATTTCCTGTAGTTGATGGTCCATGCCTGGATGAAGGATCCGCAGCAGTCCAGAGCAGCCTGCTCTGTCTTGTGGGTCTTGTAGCACTTAAGGCACTGGTACCTCATCTCCGGGGCCTTGTTCTTCTTCGACATTGCTTCGGTCATCATCCCCGCAATAAATAAAGGTTGTTCTCCAGTTCACGGGACAACATCCAGGAATTCGTTTTTTCCCACTTAATAAGGATAAATATGTTATTATATAAACGAGCCTTACGTGAAGTCATGAATAGAATAAAAGTGATCAACGAACCGTCGGAGCTCGTCCCGATGCTCAGATCCGTTGACACCGCAGTCAAGAGGGATGTCCTCAAGGAAGTCACCCTCGAGTGGAGGACCGCCGATGAGATAGAGGCGAAGTTCGGACCCGAGGGACGCGAGGCCATCATCTTCTTCGACAAGATGAAGCTGGTGGAGAGCAGATGGGTCTCCAACGACGGCGGATTCCCGGTGAAATCGTATCATACCTTCTACACATCGTTCCACATCAACGCGCAGTGGCCCGTCTACGAGATCAGCGACGTGCTGGCCGCGGCGATGATGAGTGAGGAGGATTACGCCGAGATCGAGGCGAAGATCCTCAAGGAAGTGGGGAAGGACGGAAAGTTCTCTGGAGACGTGGCAGAGGCGCTGGGCCTCACCGCCACCATGCTCAAGAGCCTCGTACGCAGGTCCGTGAACCTGGACTATCACGGCCACAGGATCGAACTGAAGCGCGAGGATTGAGACGCATGTCCGATATCTGGATCATGCGTATCGGGCACCGCCCTGAAAGGGATAAGCGTGTCACGACGCATGTGGCCCTCTCTTCGAGGGCACTGGGAGCGAAAGGCATCTACGTGGATACCCCCGACCCCGTGCTCGAGGAGAACATAAGAAGCGTGGTGGATCGTTTCGGCGGGGACTACACCATCAAGACAGGAGTCACCTGGAAGGAGGCCATGAGGGGCTTCAAGGGTAAGGTCGTGCATCTCACGATGTACGGCGAGAGGGTGGACGTCGCCCTCCCGAAGATCCCCAGGGACGAGGACATAATGATCATCGTGGGTGCCGAGAAGGTGCCGATCGAGGTGTATCAGGCGGCGGACTTCAACGTCTCCGTGGGCAACCAGCCCCATTCGGAGATCGCCGCCCTTGCGATATTCCTCGACAGGTTCACCGAGGGACAGGCGCTCTATGCGGACCGCGGCGGCAAACTGACCGTCGTACCCAACGAGAGGGGGAAGACCGTTGTCGACCTATCCAAATGACTCCGAATGCATCCGTCTCCTGACGGAAGCCGGATGCAAGAGGCGCGTCATCGTCCACTGCTGCACGGTGTGGACCATGGCGGAGGCCATGGCGAGGAGGATAGACTGCGACATCGACCTGCTGAGGGCGGGGGCGTTCCTCCACGACATCGGGAGGTCCGTGGACCACTCCATAATGCATGCCGTGATCGGGGCGTCCATAGCCGCGGACCTCGGTCTGCCAAGGGAGGTCGTGGAGATCATCCGCAAGCACGTGGGCGCCGGACTGGATGAGCAGGACGTCATCGAGATGGGGCTCCCCAAGGGCAACTACATCCCCGACACCATAGAGCAGAAGATAGTCTGCCACGCCGACAACATGGTGAGCGACAATAAGTTCGTCCCCCACACGTACTCGGTGGACAGGCTGATGCACAAGGGATCCGTAAGGGGAGCGAGGCGCATCGCTGATCTTCACAAGGAACTGTCCAAACTCTACGGAGAGGATCTGGATTCGCTGGTGCTGGCACTTGGTCCCTATCCCAACATGAAGGGCGCCTGCGCACCCTTCACAGTCCCTCCGGAGGCCCGTCTCTGACGAGCTTCTCCGGGAACCTCTTCAGGATCACGATATCGCCCACCGCGCTCACCCAATCGTAGGGTATGCTGACGACGATGCCCGGTTCGGAAATGGCCGGGTTGACGTTCTTCACCATCAGGCCGATTACGCGCCTGTTGTCGGTGTCGAAAGCCAGGTCATCCACCTTCCCGACGAAGATACCCTTCGGTCCGTAGATGTCCAATCCGATGATGTCCTCTGTGGTCTCGAGCATCCTTATCCCGTACACCCATCACAGCACCGCCATTAAATGATTTTGCACGCCCTGCGACAATATTATATCGTGCGCGACAATTAGCGAATCCAGGAGAGATTATAATGACGACAGAGATCACCGAAGACACTTTCGATGCAATCATAGAGGGGAACACCAACGTCCTCGTGGACTGCTGGGCGCCCTGGTGCGGACCCTGCAGGAGACTGGGCCCGATCGTAGAGGAGATAGACTCCGAGTACGGCTCCCAGGTAAAGGTCGTGAAGCTCAACGTCGACGATGCACCCGGCATCTCGGCAAGGTTCGACATCCAGGCCATCCCCACGCTCCTGATGTTCAGGAACAAGCTGCTCCTGAAGACCCTCGTCGGCCTCAGGCCCAAGGAGGAGATCCTTTCCGAGATGGCGGACGCCAAGCTCATCGAGCCCGCCGCGTCCGGGGCATCCGCGAAGAAGGCGGAGAGCGCGGTGGCGGAGGTCACCGACGCATCGTTCGATTCGTTCGTCGGCGGTCAGGGATACGCCCTCGTGGACTGCTGGGCACCGTGGTGCGGACCCTGCAGGAGGATGGGACCCATCGTCGACGAGCTCGCCGAGATCTCCAAGGGCGAGATCAAGGTCGGGAAGCTCAACACCGACGACAACCAGGCCACCGCCATGAGGTTCAACATCGCCTCGATCCCAAGGCTCCTGATCTACAAGGACGGGAAGCTGGTGGACACCATCGTCGGACTGGATCCCGGACTGACCGCGGTCGGTCTCAAGAGACACGTGCTGGAACAGTGATAGCATGGAGTGCGACGTAGCCGTCATCGGCTCCGGTCCCGCAGGGATACAGGCCGCCATCCATGCGGCCCGCAGGAAGGTCTCAGTCGTCATAATCGGGAAACCCCAGAACAGCGCCATGGCCGGTGCCCGCATCGAGAACTACTTCGGGATACCCGGAGCGATGAACGGGGACATGATCCTCAAGAACGGGGTCGGTCAGGCGAAGATCTTCGGATGCACCGTCATGGAGAAGAACATCATCGCCGCATCCAACGTAGGGGAGAAGTTCTCACTCACCACCGAGGACGACGAGGAGATAATCGCAAAGGCGGTGATCATCGCTACCGGCATCTCAAGGAAGGGGCTCAACGTCCCTGGGGAGAAGACCCTCTTTGGCAAAGGCGTGAGCTACTGCGCGGTCTGCGACTGCGGATTCTACAAGGGGAAGACCGTGGTCATCGTCGGGGACGAGACCGAGGCCGCCGTGTCCGCGGAGCTCATGACCAGATACGCATCCAAGGTCTATTGGGTGTACAGGACCATCGACGCCTCGAGGAACGTCGTCGCCAAGGCGGAGAACGCCGGCGTGAAGATGATCAACTCCGGCATCAAATCCATCGTCGGTAGCGACAGGGTCGAATCCGTCATACTGGAGAACGGCGACACCATACCCACCGACGGAGTATTCATCGAGCTCGGTGCCAAATCGTCGGCGGACATAGCCACGGATCTGGACGTGATACCGCAGATGGACGATTCCATAAGGGTCAACGACAGGTGCGAGACCGACGTTGCAGGCGTCTTCGCATGCGGCGACGTCACCGGGAAACCCTGGCAGGTCGCCCGCGCGGTGGGCCAGGGATGCGTTGCTGGTACTTCCGCGGCCGAGTACGTCAAAGGTGTGAAGGAATGACCGCGGTTGACGATCTCATAGCGGGCATGATCCGCGAGGAGGGAGGTTTCCAGAAGGCCCTCAAGAGGGTGATGGAGAACGACCTCCACATGACCGTCAACGAGTTCAGCAGGGCCACGGGCATCCCCCAGAGCACCATGTACAAGATCCTGGAGGACCAGAGGGAACCCAACCTCAGGACCGCAAGGGCGATCATCCGCGCCGTGAAGATCATGTCCGCCGAGAGCGGCCAGAACTTCATCGCCGTCATAGCGTCGCACCACGTGCTTCAGGTGCTGGAGAAGGAGACCATCGTGGACGGCAGGCCGGTGAAGCTCATGGAATATCCCGTGTCAACTGTCGAGGACGCCATCATCATGGCCCTCCGCGCCGAGCGCGACGGTGCCATCGGAGTCATCTGCGCACCCATCGTCGCACCCACAATCGAGAGGATCCTGACCATCCCCGTGTCGCCGGTCATACCGACGGACAGCATCAGCGTGGCCATCGAACGCCTGAAGACCGATCTGTAACGGGAAGTTAAAATATCACCTTAACTCTTTAAGGTCTAACATTAGAGGTGAATCATCTGTTCGAACTCCAGGTCGTCAGTAACATTCCGCTCACGGCAGTGTCCGATCCGGATCTCGTGGCGGAGCAGTTCCTTGCTCAGATCGGTTACATCCCCAAGGGGTACGACCCGAAGACGGGCGCCTCCAACATCAGGGAGAGCATACCCTACCGCCTCTTCATGGAATTCTTCATGAGCAACATGAGCAGGCTGTGGTCGGTCGAGGAGCTGGCGTACTGTCTGGAGACCAGCAAGCCCACCGTCTACCGTCACATCAACAAGCTGAAGTCCCTCGAGCTCCTGGAGAGCGGGGACGTCGAGTTCGACGGCCAGATCAGGAAGGGCTACCGCATCAGATACGGCGACCTCAGCAAGGCATGGAGCTTCACCAGGTCCAACGTCGAGATGGCGATGGACAACTACACCAAGACGGTGGACCACTTCCAGGCGCTCATGGCCAAGAGGGGATCGGAGTGAACGGCGGGAACTACGAGCTGGAGATCGGTTCCAAGTACCTCATAAGGACCGCCGAGGACGACGACACCATCGGACGCTTCGCCGGATACACGATGATCGGTACCGAATCCGCGATCGTCGTGAGGATGGAGGGCGACAAGATCCGTTTCATCCCCGTCACGCAGATCTCCTACATGGACCTGCTCGAATCCTGCGGGGAGCCGGAGCAGAAGTCCTCCCAGCCGGAGCACCTTTATGGATGACCCAGAGCTCCTGTATAGGTTCGCCAGGGAGCTCATCGAGAAGGTACTCTCCGGCAAGATAAGGGATCGCGACGCACTGCAGGCCGAGAAGATGCGGATGTGCGGCCGCTACCATCTGAGCGACATCCCGCAGAACTCATTCATTTTATCGAACCTTGCCGAATCGGAGAGGGAGTTGGTGGAACCGCTGCTGGTTAAGAAACCGGTACGCACCATGAGCGGGGTCGCCGTGGTCGCGGTGATGACGTCCCCGCACCCGTGCCCCCACGGTAAATGCACCTACTGTCCCGGAGGGGTGGAGAACGACTCCCCGCAGTCATATACCGGGAAGGAGCCCGCGGCCAGACGTGCCGCCAGGAACGAGTTCGACCCCCACAGGCAGGTCACCGACAGGATTAGGCAGCTGACCGAGATCGGGCATAAGACGGACAAGATCGACCTCATCATTATGGGAGGGACGTTCACCTGCCGCGAACCCGAATACCAGGAATGGTTCGTGAGGAGATGCTTCGACGCCATGAACGGACGCGACGCCCCCGACCTCGCCACGGCGCAGGAGTGGAACACGGAGTCAGAGCACAGGTGCGTCGGACTCACCGTGGAGACCCGTCCCGACGTATTCGACGATTCCCAGATCGAGAGGGCGATGTCGCTGGGCGCCACCCGCGTGGAGCTTGGTGTACAGATCCTCGACGACGACATCCTGGCATCGGTCAACAGGGGACACGGCATACAGGCGGTGGTGGACTGCACCAAGAGGTGCAGGGACCACGGACTCAAGATATGCTACCATCTCATGCCGGGACTTCCCGGATCATCTCCCGAGAAGGACCTGGAATCATTCAGGACCATGTTCTCCGATCCGCGCTTCAGGCCGGACATGCTCAAGTTCTACACCACGCTGGTCATAGCCGGCACGCAGCTGCACGAGATGTGGCTCCGCGGGGAGTACAGACCCTACGACGTGGACACCGCGGTGAAGCTGCTGGCACAGATGAAATCCGAGGTCCCGGAGTACGTCCGCATTCAGCGCATACAGAGGGACATCCCTGCTCCGCAGATAGCCGCGGGCATACTGAAGAGCAACGTCCGCCAGCTGGTCCAGAGGGAGATGGAGGCCACCGGGAGGCGCTGCAGGTGCATCAGGTGCAGGGAGGTCGGCCACACCGGGGCGGACCTGGACGATCCGGATGCCGTCCAGTTCAGGATAGTGGAGTACGAGGCCTCCGGAGGGAAGGAGAGGTTCGTCAGCCTGGTCTACGGCGATTCGCTGATAGGGTACGCCAGGCTCAGGACGGACGGATCCCCCGTCGCTTACATAAGGGAGCTGAAGGTCTTCGGCAAGATAGTCTCCATCGGGGAGCACGGTACCGACTGGCAGCACCGCGGGTTCGGAAGGGAGCTGGTATCCAAAGCGGAGGAGCTGGCACATTCCGACGGAGCTGAGATCCTGCGCGTCACCAGCGGCGTGGGCGTACGCGGATACTACGCTTCGCTGGGCTACTCTCTGGACGCGCCGTACATGGCCAAGAGGCTCAGCTGACGGTCACGTTCTTCTCGCCGACGATCATCTTCGAGAAGGCGAACACGCATCTTCCCTTGGAATCGATCTTCTGTCCGGCGTTGCGCTTGTCCGACCTGACGAGGATGTACTTGATCTCGCCGGTGTCTGTGTCGATGACGAGTTCGTCAAGCGTACCCAGTATGGTGCCGTTGCCGGTGAGCACGGTCTTGCCGATCAGTTCTTTGGTAAGGAATCTTCCCGACATCCTATCACCCGTACAGGGGGTTGCCACTGTAGCTGGCCTTCCTCTTGTTCAGTTCGGTCCTCATCGTCTCGTAGCGCTTCAGCTCGTCCTTGGTGACGGACGGCGACACCGTCTTCAGGGCCGCCTCGAAGTGCCTCATGAGCACATGCTGGGCGGAATGGTCCTCGTTGTAGGCGTTCATTCCAGCCTCCCTGCACAGCTCCGACAGGTCCGCTCCGACGAATCCGTCGGTCATGTCCGCCAGTACTCCCAGGTCCACGCCCTCCAGCGGCATGTCCCTGGTCTGGAGCCTGAGGATGTCCTCCCTCGACGTGCGGTCGGGGACGGAGATGTAGATCTTCTTGTCGAATCTTCCAGGTCTAAGCAGGGCGGGGTCGATCATGTCCGGACGGTTGGTCGCCGCCATGACGGTCACGTTGGAAAGATCCTCGACGCCGTCCATGGACGTCAGGAGCTGGTTGACCACCTTCTCCCACACGTTGTTCTCGCTCATGCCCCTCCTGGGCGCGATGGCGTCGAACTCATCGAAGAACAGGATGCACGGCGCTATCTGCCTGGCCTTCTTGAACGCCTGCCTGATGGCCTTCTCAGATTCTCCAAGCCACTTGCTGGCAATCTCCGGTCCGTTGATGCATATGAAGTTGGCCCCGGACTCGTTGGCGGCGGCCTTGGCGATCATGGTCTTCCCGGTCCCCGGCGGACCGTAGAGCAGCACGCCCTTCGGGGTCTTGATCCCGAGCCTCTGGAAGTCCTTCCTCTCCTCAGCGGGGACGAAGACCTCCCTTATCTCCCTCTTGATGGATTCCAATCCTCCGATGTCCTCCCAAGAGATGTCTGGCACATCGAGGGTTATCTCCCTCATGGCGCTCGGTTCTATGTCGGACATGGCGTCGGTGAAGTCCTTCATGGTGACCTTCATGTCCACGTCCGCGGGGACGTCGGAGTTCATGTCGATCTGGTTCTTGTACCTGCTCAGGCACTTCATCGCGGCCTCCCTGGCCAGCGCCGCCAGGTCAGCTCCGACGAATCCCTGGGTGGATGCGGCCAGCTTCTCGATGTCCACGTCCGCCTCCAGCGGCATTCCGCGCAGGTGGACGCCGAGGATCTCAGACCTGCCCTCCTTGTTGGGCACTCCGATCTCAATCTCCCTGTCGAACCTGCCCGGTCTTCTGAGCGCCGGGTCGATGGCGTCCTCCCTGTTGGTGGCCGCTATGACGACGACGTTGTTCCTGTCGGACATGCCGTCCATGAGCGTCAGCAGCTGTGCGACGATGCGCTTCTCCATGTCGCCGTAGACCTCGTCCCTCTTGGGGGCGATGGAGTCGATCTCGTCGATGAATATGATGCTGGGAGCGGAGGCCTTGGCGCGCTCGAACACCGCCCTCAGCTGCTCCTCGCTCTCGCCGTAGTACTTCCCGTATATCTCCGGGCCGTTTATGGAATGGAACGATGCCCCCGACTCCTTGGCCAGTGCTTTCGCTATCAGCGTCTTTCCGGTACCGGGCGGACCGAACAGCAGGACGCCCTTCGGAGGCGTGATGCCCAGCCTCTCGAAGACCTCGGGATGCTTCAGCGGGAGCTCGATCATGTCCCTGATCCTCCTCAGCTGGTCGTCCAGACCTCCGACGTCGTCGTACGTGATGCCGATGGTATCGCGGTTCACCACGGTCTTCGCCGGTGCGTCGAGGATGTCGAGCTCAGTCGCCTCCGTTATGTAGACAACGCCTGCTGGCACTGTGTTGATGACGGAGTAGCGGGCGAAGGTCCCGCCGAGGGAGAGGTTGGGTATGTCGGCCTTGTCCCCGGTCATGACCGGACGGCCGTTCAGCCCTTCCTGGATGGTCTTCTCCTTGTCTCCCTGTATCTTGAGCTTGCCGCGGGGGATGTCGGGTGCGATGGTGACCCTGACGGCGGGGATCTTCTCGCGGGGTATGACCCTCACGGAGTCCCCCACGCCCACGCCGGCGCATTCCCTGGAGAGCCCGTCCATGTAGATGACGTTCTCCCCCTTGTCGGCCTTGAACACCTTCGCCGCGGTGGACCTCTTGCCCACGATCTCGACCAGGTCACCGACGTCGACGTTCAGCGCGGCGCGCGACTTGGGATCGAGCCTGACCCTGCCCAATCCCACCTCCGACCTGACGTACGCTGTCTCGACCTTGAGAATGATGCCATCCGAATTCATTGCGATACCATCCCTTTCACTTCTATCGGTGCCTAGTATTGCGCACGAGACTATATATTTATGTTAAAAATATAGCAAAACGATGCACGTATCCGCATTTTCGGGCGTGAGCTGACCAATCCTATTATATAGGATAACGGATTGTCACCTTTTTGCTTAAGCTATCAAGGGCCTGTAGCTCAGCTAGGTAGAGCATCTGACTTTTAATCAGGTGGTCAGGGGTTCGAATCCCCTCAGGCCCGCAGTTGGTAGACTTCATGAGCGATCGGAAAACAAGATCAAGTATGAGGGAAACGAATGGAATTTCATGAGATTACTCAGGAAATGGGCTTCTCGGTGGCCAGCATCGGGGTTTTTTGTAGGTGAAGTACTTGGTATCGGAAAAATTTAATGTCCTCTCGCACGACCTCGTGCCCGAGCACAAGCTCCTGACGGAGGAGGAGGCAGTTAAGGTCCTCGAACATCTCGGCGTGGACCGCAGCAAGCTCCCCAAGATCAGGAAGGATGACGCGGCGATCCTTGCTCTCGAGCAGTCCTTCGACGAGAACGGGAACAAGGTCGGACCCATCAAGGAGGGTAGCGTCATCAAGGTCGTCAGGAAGAGTAAGACCGCGGAGGAATTCGTGGCCTACAGACTGGTGATCGGCGGCGGAGAGTACAAAGACAGGTTCGCAGAGAAGATGAACAAGTGGAAAGTGGAGGGATTCGATGAGGGATCTAGTTAATCTTTATTTCAAGGGTCACAACATCGTCAACCACCACGTCTCGTCCTTCAACGACTTCCTCGCTACGGAAGACAACCCCAACAGCAGGATGCAGAGGATCGTCGACGACGTATCAGTCCAGAACGACGGTACCGATCACGGTATCATCAGGATCGACGTCGACAAGGACAGCCGTGACGGAAGGCACCTGATCATACGCGTTGGAAGGAGCAGAGGTTCGGACGGAAAGATCGAGGTCCAGTCCCCCTCGACCATCCACGTCGGAAAGCCCGATTCGTTCGACCAGAACAGATACCTCGGCCCGGTCGTCACCGAGGCCGACGGTTCCGAGACCCCCCTCACCCCCATGGAGGCAAGGCTCAGGAACCTCAACTACTGCTCGCCCGTGTTCGTCGACTTCACCGTCTACGAGGCGGAGACCGATGACCAGTCCGTCGACACCGCGACCGAGCTCTTCACCGAGCGCGTCAAGGTCTGCGACCTCCCCATGATGGTCAAGTCCAGGGGATGCAGCCTCGACAGGGCCGTCGTCGCAAGCAGGCTCCAGCTCGAGAACCTCACCGACGAGGAGTACGACAACTACCTCCGCGAGCAGAAGGAGGACCCCAGGGACCCCGGAGGATACTTCATCGTCGGAGGTACCGAGAGGGTACTCATCACGTTCGAGGACCTCGCACCCAACAGAGTGCTCGTGGAGTGCAGCAAGAAGGGAGAGGCCGACTCGGTCCTCGCAAAGGTCTTCTCGCAGAAGGACGGATTCCGTTCCCTCGCCGTCATCGAGAAGAAGCAGGACAGCAAATCGAAGTACAAGGACGACGTCCTCACCGTACAGCTGGCATCCGCCGGCAACAGCATCCTCCTCATCGCCCTCATGAAGGCGCTGGGAATGGAGTCGGACCAGGAGATCTACCAGACCATCGTGTCCGACGAGAGGATGGCCAACATCGTCTACGCCAACATCGCCAGGGCATCCGACAAGGACTTCTACCTGCCCAACGGATTCGCGACCACCGCCGACGCCTTCGCATACCTCGAGAGGACCCTCGCACAGGGTCAGGCGAAGGAGTACAGGGTCAAGAAGGTCGAGAGCATCCTCGACCACAGCCTGCTCCCCCACCTCGGCAACACCCCCGCGGACCGTATGAAGAAGGCAATCTATCTTGGCCGTGTCGCGCGTTCCGTCCTCGAGGTCGCTCTGGAGAAGAGAGGCGTCGACGACAAGGACCACTACGCCAACAAGAGGCTGAACCTCTCCGGGGACCTCATGGAGGACCTCTTCAGGAACAGCTTCAACTCGCTCATGAAGGACCTGAAGTACCAGGTCGAGAAGCGTCTGGTCAAGACCAAGAGCGGAGACAAGAAGAACGGAAACAAGGGACTCAACGGAATCGTGGAGTCGTCGATCAGGCCCGAGATCCTGACCAACAAGCTCATCCACTCCCTGGCCACAGGAAACTGGGTCGGAGGACGCGCCGGAGTCTCCCAGCTCCTCGACAGGACCACCAACATGTCGGCCATGTCGCACCTCAGGAGGATCACCTCCTCGCTCACCAGGAGCCAGCCCCACTTCGAGGCCCGTGACCTTCACCCCACACAGTGGGGAAGACTGTGCCCGTCCGAGACCCCCGAGGGACAGAACTGCGGTCTGGTGAAGAACGCGGCCCTGATCATCGACGTCTCCAACGGATTCGACGAGAACTACCTCAAGTGGCTGTTCAGCAGGGACTTCAACGTGACCGAGAACAACATCAGCTCCGGAACCCGTATCTTCCTGAACGGAGGGCTCATCGGAACCTTCAACGAGCCCGAGAAGTTCGTGTCGGAAGTGCGCGAGAGGAGGAGATGCGGTCTGCTGGACCCCGAGATCAACATCCGCTACGACAGGGAGATGGACGAGATCCTCATCAACAGCGACGAGGGACGTCTCAGACGCCCGCTGCTCATCGTGAAGAACGGCAAGACCGTCCTGTCCAAGAAGCACCTCGACGGAATCCGCGAGGACAAGATCACCTGGGACGAGCTCTTCAGGGAGGGAATCATCGAGTGGGTCGACGCAGAGGAAGAGGAGGACACGTACGTCGCAATCGACGCTTACGATGTGCCAGACGTCTGCCCCTGCTGCCACAAGACCCTGTCCGTCGCAGACGTCGACTGGGTCAACCCTGGCGTGGACGGCGACATCGAGCTCAAGTGCAAGTCGTGCGACGGCACCATGCACGTCCCCAGCAAGCTCAACAAGGACCACACACACATGGAAGTGGACCCGATGGTCATCATCGGTATCGCCTCCGGTCTGGTCCCGTACCCCGAGCACAACTCCGCACCCCGTGTGACGCTGGGTGCGGCCATGGCCAAGCAGGCGCTGGGAGTGCCCGCTGCCAACTACCGCTCGAGGCCCGATACCCGCGGACACCTCCTGCACTACCCGCAGAAGCCGATGGTGCAGACCCAGAGCATGGAGTACGTGGGATACAACCACAAGCCCGCAGGACAGAACTTCTGCATTGCGGTCATGTCCTTCCACGGATACAACATCGAGGATTCGATCGTCATGAACAAGAGCTCGGTCCAGCGCGGACTGGGACGCTCCACCTTCATGAGGACCTACCGCATCGAGGAGCGCAGGTACCCCAACGGAATCGAGGACAAGATCGAGATCCCCTCGCCCGATGTGGAGGGAGTGCGCCCCGAGGACGCATACAGGCTCCTCGACGAGGACGGAATCATCCCGCCCGAGTCCGAGGTCCGCGGAATGACCGTCCTGGTCGGAAAGACCTCGCCCCCGCACTTCAACAGCGACGAGGGAGGACCCCAGGACTCCTACCTGCAGAGCGTGAAGAGGAGGGAGACCTCCTCGACCGTCAGGGCGGGAGAGACCGGTTACGTGGACTCGGTCATGATCACCAAGACCGAGAACGGAACCAGGCTCGTCAGGGTCAAGGTCAGGGACCAGAGGATCCCCGAGCTCGGAGACAAGTTCTGTTCCAGGCACGGTCAGAAGGGAGTCGTCGGACGCCTCGTGCCCCAGCAGGACATGCCCTTCACCATCGACGGTATCACACCCGACATCGTGGTCAACCCCCACGGAATACCCTCGCGTATGACCATCGCACACGTCCTCGAGATGATCGGCGGTAAGGTCGGAGCAATGGAGGGACGCACCATCGACGGTACCGTCTTCTCCGGAGAGAGGGAGAAGTCCATCCGTGACGGTCTCGTCAGGAACGGATTCAAGAACACCGGAAAGGAGGTCATGTTCGACGGTACCACCGGACGCAAGATCTCCGTCGATATCTACACGGGAGTCATCTTCTACGAGAAACTGCACCACATGGTCAGCGGAAAGATGCACTGCAGGTCGCGCGGACCCGTCCAGGTCCTCACCCGTCAGCCCACCGAGGGACGTTCCAGACAGGGAGGTCTCAGGTTCGGAGAGATGGAGAGGGATACCCTCACCGGTCACGGTGCGGCCATGGTCATCAAGGACCGTCTGCTGGACGAGTCCGACGGTACCACGCTCCACGTGTGCGGCAACCCCGACTGCGGTCACGTCGCCATCGCGGACAGGTCCGGCAGCTTCTACTGCCCCGTGTGCAAGAACAACAACATGATCAGTCCCATACAGACATCCTACGCATTCAAGCTCCTCATGGACGAGCTTCTGTCGATGGGTGTGGCCATGAGACTTCAGCTGGAGGAATCTAGATGATCTATTCAGACGGAATTTCGAAGAGGATCAACGGCATCAAGTTCGCCACCCTGTCCCCCGAGGAGATCAGGAAGATGTCCGCGGTGAAGGTCATCACCGCCGACACCTACGACGACGAGGGACGCCCCATCGACGGAGGTCTCATGGACCGCCACATGGGAGTCGTGGAGCGCGAGCTCAGGTGTGCCACCTGTTTCCGCAGGACCGACGAGTGTCCCGGACACTTCGGTCACATCGACCTCGCCAGGCCCATCATCCACGTCGGTTTCATCAAGGAGATCGAGATGCTCCTCAGGTGTACCTGCAAGTACTGCGGTAAGCTGATGCTGACCGAGGCCGAGAAGGACAAGCGTAACAAGTTCCTCGAGAGCGTCAAGGCCCTCGGAGGAGACTCCGACGATATCAACCAGTACGTCAAGGAGACCGCCAAGCTGGTAGCCAAGAAGGTACAGTCCGACAAGGACTTCTACTGCCCCTACTGCGGAAAGAAGGCCCTCATGATCAAGCTGGACAAGCCCACCACCTTCCACCGCGAGCCCGACGAGAAGGAGAAGGAGGAGAAGAAGGACGAGAAGAACAACATGATCAAGATGTCCGCCAACGACGTCAGGGAGTGGCTCGAGAGGATCCCTGACGAGGACGCCGTGATCCTGGGATTCGACCCCAAGGCATGCAGGCCCGAATGGATGGTGCTCCAGGCACTGCCCGTCCCCCCTGTCACCGTACGTCCTTCCATCAGGCTGGAGTCCGACGACAGGTCCGAGGACGACCTGACCCACAAGCTTGTGGACATCATCCGTATCAACCAGAGGCTCAGGGAGAACCGCGACCAGGGAGCACCCCTGCTGATCGTCGAGGACCTCTGGGAGCTCCTTCAGTACCACGTCACCACGTACTTCGACAACCAGGTACCCGGAATCCCGCCCGCAAGGCACAGATCCGGACGCCCGCTGAAGACACTGACCCAGAGGCTGAAGGGTAAGGAGGGACGTTTCAGATCCAACCTGTCCGGTAAGCGTGTCAACTTCAGCGCCCGTACGGTCATCTCGCCCGACCCGCTCCTCTCCATCAACGAGGTGGGAGTGCCCGTCGCCGCTGCGAGGGAGCTCACTGTGCCAGTGTGCGTGAACGAGAACAACATCGAGTACATGCGCGCCATGATCATGAGGGGTCCCGTCGCATTCGGGAAGTTCCTCAAGAAAGACGAAGAGGGCAAGGAGTACTACGACAGGGAAGCCGCCGACGAGTACATGCGCCGCCACAAGAACGACGTCAACATGGACGAGGACTACATCCCCGGAGTGAACTACGTCATCAAGACCGACGGACGCAGGATCAAGATCATGGACACCAACGTGGAGTTCCAGGCCGAGAACCTCAACATCGGTTACGTCATCGAGCGCCAGCTCGTGGATGGTGATGTGGTGCTCTTCAACAGGCAGCCTTCGCTGCACAGGATGTCCATGATGGCCCACAGGGTCAGGATCATGCCCGGAAAGACCTTCAGGTTTAACCTGTGCGTCTGTCCCCCGTACAACGCCGACTTCGACGGAGACGAGATGAACCTCCACGTCCTCCAGAGCGAGGAGGCGAGGGCGGAAGCACGCATCATCATGCAGGTCCAGGAGCACATCCTGTCGCCCAGGTACGGAGGCCCCATCATCGGAGCCATCCACGACCACATCACCGGCGCTTACTTCCTCACCCACGAGAACCCCAGGTTCGACAGGTTCGAGGCAATGAACATCCTCACCAAGATCGACAACGTCAACCCCGACGAGGAAGCCGAGAAGAGGGACGAGATCGGAGGAATCGAGATCCCCGAGCCCATGATCGACGAGAACGGCGAGGAGTACTGGACCGGAAGGCAGCTCTTCTCCACCATCCTGCCCAAGGACCTGAACACCACGTTCAAGGCCGCCATCTGCCACGGATGCAAGGGAGGATGCCAGAAGGAGAACTGCCCCTTCGACGCGTACGTCAAGATCCGTAACGGACAGCTCCTCATGGGAACCATCGACGTCAAGGGAATCGGTAACAGCAAGGGAAGGATCCTCGACAAGGTCGCCCGTGACTACGGAGCGGACAGGGCGAGGAAGTTCATCAACCAGGTCACCAGGCTCGCGCTCGGTACCATCATGAACCACGGGTTCAGCACCGGTATCGACGACGAGGACATCCCCGAGCAGGCAAGGTCCGAGATCCGCGACTACAACGACAAGTGCGTCGCGGACGTGGAGGACCTCATCCAGTCCTACAGGGACGGAACCCTCAACCAGATGCCCGGACGCTCCCTCGAAGAGACCCTCGAGGCCCAGGTCCAGAACAAGCTGGGAGACGCCCGTGATAACGCGGGACGCATCGCAGGGGAGCACCTCGGTATGCAGAACCCCGCGGTCATCATGGCCAAGTCCGGAGCCCGCGGTTCGATGCTGAACCTGTCCCAGATGGCAGGATGCGTCGGACAGCAGACCGTCCGTAACGAGAGGCTGAGGAGAGGTTACCACTACAGGACCCTCCCCCACTTCGAGCCCAACGACCTCGGTGCGTACGCCAAGGGATTCGTCACCAACTCCTACAAGACCGGACTCTCTCCGGCCGAGTTCTTCTTCCACGCAATGGGAGGAAGGGAAGGACTGGTCGATACCGCGGTCCGTACATCCAGATCGGGTTACATGCAGAGGAGGCTGATCTCGGCACTCGAGGACCTCAGTCTCATGGACGACGGTTCCATCAAGGACGCCAACGACTGCATCATCCAGTTCAGGTACGGAGAGGACGGGGTCGATCCCGCCAAGGCCGTCGCCGGAAAGATCGTCGACTACGACGACCTGTTCACGGAGGTCCTGGGAGACCTCGGAGACGAGTACCTCAGGTTCGACGGCGGAGTCGTCGGAGAGGACTATGCCAACCACGAGGGTGACAGCATAGACTCCGACAGCGACGACGACGAGGGAATGGAATACGACGGAGACTCCGACGGAGATTTCGAGGGTGAGTGAAATGGTATCCACTAAAATAACCAAGACAAAGCTGACGGAGAGAGGAATCGCTCCCGAGCTCGTCGACAAGGTCGTCGACGACATGAACATGGAGTCGCTCACCAAGATCACCAAGGTCGGTGTCGCCGGACTCATCGAGGCAGGACTCGGCGAGGAGGACGCAAACATGGTCTTCAACGCCGCCAAGGGAAAGAAGGCGAGCGAAAAGAAGCCCGCCACCGCCGTCAAGGCTGACGAGCCCGCGATCACGTTCGAGTACGTCGACAAGAACCCCAAGAAGAGCGACCTCCAGATCAAGCTCGAGGGGATCAGGGACGAGGTCCACGCGGAGCGCTACGGCGAGGATGCGGACGCTCACCCCGAGCTCCCCGAGAAGGTCATCAAGGACATCGCTGACCGTCTCGACAAGAACTACAAGGAGATCCCCGAGGAGAAGTACAGGGCGCTCATCGTCAAGGCATACGACATGTACGAGAAGTGCCAGATGGTGCCCCACGAGTCCGCGGGAGTCGTAGCGGCGCACTCCATCGGAGAGCCCGGTACGCAGATGAACATGCGTACTTTCCACAACGCGGGAGTGGCGAACATCCTGACCACCCAGGGACTGCCCAGGCTGGTCGAGATCGTGGACGCCAGGCACTCGAGCACTCCGTCCATGGACATCCCGCTGAAGGGACTGGCCAAGAACGACCAGGAGGTCGCACGCCGCGTCTCCTACGACATCGAGGCCACCAAGCTCATCGACATCGCGGAGATCGAGACCGACACCACCTTCATGCAGCTTGTCATCAAGCCCAACATGTCCAAGATGGACAGGCGCGGTATCACCATCGACGATATCGTCGCCAAGCTCCGCGAGAACAGGACGATCAAGACCGCCCCCATCGACGTGGGAGAGGTCAGCGACGGATACGCCATCACGATCTCCTGTCCGCCCGACACCCCCGGCGAGCAGATGAACAGGGCCCTCCAGGTCCTGTCCAAGGCCGTCAGGTCGGCAATCATCAAGGGAATCAAGTCCGTTGAGAGGGCCATCATCGTCGAGGACAAGGAGAACGGCGGATTCAAGATCGTCACCGAGGGAAGCGACCTCAAGGCCGTACTGGCCGTCGAGGGAGTGGACACCACCAAGGTGAGGACCAACGACATCTGCGAGATCGAGAGCGTCCTCGGAATCGAGGCCGCGAGGAACTCCATCATCGAGGAGGCAAGCGCGACCCTGGCGGACGCGGGACTTACCGTGGACATCAGGCACATCATGCTTGTGGCCGACATCATCACCAACATCGGTTACATGAAGGCCATCGGAAGGTTCGGAATTTCCGGAAAGAAGTCGTCGGTGCTCGCGAAGGCATCCTTCGAGATCACCACGAAGAACCTCATGATCGCGGCGATGAGCGGTGTCGTCGATGACATCGCGGGAGTCGCCGAGAGCATCATAGTCGGACAGCCGGTAGCACTCGGTACCGGCGCAGTAAACATCATTTACAAACCTAAAGAAAACACCCAGAAGGGGGATGAAGAATGATCGATATAGGAAGAGCATTGAAATCTGCGATCGCCACCGGAGAGGTAGCGTTCGGAGTGGATCAGACAGAGAAAGCAGTGAAGGCCGGAAAGGCACAGCTGGTCATCGTGGCGAGGAACTGCCCCAGCGCAGCCCTCACCGCCGGCGACATCGGCGTCAGGGTCTTCACCTACGATGGTAACAACATGGAGTTGGGTGCGATCTGCGGAAAGCCGTTCTCGGTTTCTGCGCTCGCAGTCATCGACAAGGGTACCTCCAACATCTTATCGCTGTGAGAGTCATGTCTGCGGATATCGTGCTAACTGAGGATACGCTCAGGTACATCTCACTGTTCGAGTCGATCACCAAGAACCGCGTGGTCGTCAAGGACTGCATGGACACCGAGGACAAGCTGGTGTTCGTGGTCGGAGAGGGACAGGGCAACACCGCCGTCGGTAAGAAGGGCGAGAACGTGATCAAGCTGAAGGACAAGACCGGCAAGAACATACAGGTCGTGGAGTACTCCGCCGACCCCCAGAAGTTCGTCATGAACGTGTTCCACATCTACGGTCCTCAGAAGGTCGAGATCGAGCAGCGCGGAAACATCACACATGCGACCGTCACCGTCGACCCCAAGCTCAAGGGCAGGGCGATCGGCAAGGCGGGAAAGAATCTCCGCATCGCCAGGGACATCGTCAACAGGCACCACGAGATTCAGAGCATAAGCGTCGACTGAGTGTGGCCCCCGCACCCGGAAGACCCCCACAAACCACTTACCTTTCACTTTTAATGCATGTGCCAGACGGTCAGTTGAGCGGTGCGCGCTCGACCTCCAGACGGTCGGCGGTCGGATACTCCTCGACCTCGTAGCACCTGTAAGGCAGTTCGGAGGCTATCTCCTCGAGCACCCACGGCGCGACCTCGAGCCTGTTCCTCTCCTCGTCGACATTCATGAGGATGTCCGGTACGTCATACTCCTCGGACAGGAGTCTCTTCGCTTCCTCCAGATCGCCGTAGAGCACGCCCTTGATGACGGTGCCGTCCTCGGTTATGACCTCATACTCCTTCGCGGACTTCTCCGCCTTCCTCTTCAAGCGGTTCCTCAGCTGGACGCCGTCCTTGAAGGTGGAGGAGCAGAAGTGTATGCGCATGTCGGGATGGCGTTCCATGACGTACGCCGCGGTCTCCTCGGATCCGGCGACGGCGGAGGACAGTTCGTCCACCAGGTCATAGTGGTACTTCTCCATCATATCCCAGTTGCTCTCGGAGAACTCCAGCTCGTTGAGATTGACAAAATCCACGCCGATGCTCTCCGCGTAGCCCACGAGGGCATCCAGTTCATCTTTGTGATCCGGGAGTGCTGGCACTTCGATACCGACGTCGATCTCCAGGGCATCCACGATATCCTTCAGAGGGGTGTCCTGCATGTGCGACCACATCTCCGTGCGGGGGTGGAAGCGTATCTCGTCCAGTCCCGCGTCGACGACCCTGCGTATCCTCTCCAGGTCCATGGTGGAGGTGTAGAGATGGATGTGGTGCCCTTTCCCGAAATGCTCCTTGAGCATCCTGATGGCGTTGACCGTGCGGTCGGTGTTCATCAGGGGATCCCCGCCGGTGATGCCGGTCCCGGTGGCGTCCATGGATTCGGCCTCCTCGATGATAGCGGGCTTGCTGGATGTGCGGAGCTCGTTGGCGTAGATGACGTCCTTGCCCTTCTTCTCCAGCGACACCGGGCAGTAGTAGCATCCCGTGTCGCACCTGCCGGTGACGAACAGGACCATCTTCCCGCCTTCTATGCAGTGCTCGCATCCCGCGGCCAGTTTGCCGTTCCTGACGGACCCGCATTCCATCCTTTCGAACTTCATCGCATCCCTATCTATCCAATCCCTTAAAAACGTCTGCGGACTACGGTCACTCATGAAGAGAGAGACCGGAGTCGTACTCGCGTTGGATGAGACCAACCCCGAGAAGGCATTGCAGATCGTGAAGGAAGTTTCACCGTACATCGATGCGGTCAAGATCAACTGGCCGCTGGTGCTCTCGGCCGGACCGGACATGATCAACAAGTTGTCCGAGTTCACGGACGTCATCTGCGACTTCAAGGTCGCCGACATCCCCAACACCGTCAGGCTGATCGTGGAGGGATGCGTGGCCAGAGGCGCCGCAGCTGTCATCGTGCACGCGTTCACCGGCGACGACTCCATGCGCGCCGCTGTGGAGGCTGCAGCCGGTAAGGCGATGATCATCGCGGTCACCGAGATGAGCCACCCCGGAGGGAAGATGTTCACCGCCCAGCATGCCGAGGAACTGGCAAGGATGGGATGCGAGAACGGCGCATCCGGATTCATCGCCCCCGCGACGCGTCCCGATAGGGTCAAGCTCATCCGCAGCATCGTCGGCGACAAGCTGATCCTCACGCCGGGAGTCGGCGCCCAGGGAGGCTCCGCATCCGCGGCCATCGAGGCCGGTGCTGATTATGTGATCGTTGGAAGGGCAATCTACGAGTCCGACGACCCCGCAGGCGTCGCACGCTCAATAGCGGAGTCCATAAAGGACCTCATCTGAGCGTCTGGCACATACCCTCGGGTCGTATGCTCCAATACGGCCCGTTCTTCCTCTTTGTAAATTATAAAAATAAGGCGCGGGAATAGGTTATATAGGAGAGCGTCAATCCTCCGCCATTCTACTAAGCGGAGAATACTAAATGCGCAAAAACACGACCGAATCCACGGAACCGCAGACCTCCAAGCCTGCGGAAGCACCGAAGGCATCCAAGCCCAAGGTGTCCGGCAGGAACTGGCGCCCCATCATGCTGATGGCGGCAATCATGTTCCTGGCGGCCTTCGTGAGGGTAGCGTTCTCCTTCAGCGTATCAGCTGGAAGCGACTTCGCCCTCTCCGGAGGCACAGATGCATCGAACAACCTACGTTTCATCGAGTCCATCGTCGGTGACCACAAGATCCGTTTCACCGACAACTGGGAGAACTACCCGAACGGCACGCTCATCCTCGTGCCCGTCCTGTTCGATGCGGTCATGGCCGTGTTCGCGTTCATCTTCAACGCGTTCATGAACGATGCCGTCAACGCCACATCCCTCGCGCTGGCCCTCTCGGGACCCGTGTTCGGTGTGCTCGCCTGCATCCCCATGTACTTCGTCGGAAAGGAGATGTTCTCCAGCAAGATCGCGGGATACGCATCCGCTGCATTCCTTGCCCTCTGTCCGGTATTCGTTCAGGAGAGCGTGTTCTCCAACGGGACCGGGATGTCCTTCGCGGTGTTCCTGTTCCTGTTCGGAGTGTATTTCCTGATCAAGGCCATCAAGAAGCTCCAGGGAGATGCCGTATCCGCTTACAAGACCTCCATTATCGCAGGTATCTTCGTCGCCGCCGCGATGGGGTCCTGGATCGATTTCAGGCAGGTAGCGATCCCCCTCGTCATCGTGATGGTAGCGCAGACCATCATCGACCGCTTCAAGAACAGGGACCCCAGGCCCGCGACCACCGTCTACTCCATGGTCCTCGCCATCGGATTCGTCCTGCCCTGTGTCGGATACACCATCGTCGGATACTTCGACGCCCTCGTGTCCGGTACGCTCATCTTCATCGTGCTGGCCATCGGATTCGCCACCGCCTACTCCTGGACCTACAGGAAGCCCTGGCTGCTCACATTCCCCATATGCGCCGGCGTCTGCCTCGCCATCATGCTCGTCCTCGCCATACTCGCACCCGCACTGTACAGCGACATCGTCTCCGGCAACACAATCATCGACGCCGGACTCCTGGACCTCATGGGAAGGCAGTACCTCACACTCTCCCAGCTCACCTCCTTCTACGGCGTGATCACCTACTGGTTCGTGTTCCTCGTCTGCCTGTACATGCTGTTCAGGTTCCTGAAGAACTCGTCCTCCGTGCTCTACGTGTTCACCATGGTCTGGCTGTTCGTCATGACCCTCACCCTCGGACACGACGCGATGCAGGCGGCGTTCTGCGCCCCCGTGTTCGCGCTTGGATTCGGAGTGGTCGTCAAGGTCCTGATCGAGCACGTCGACTTCAAGGCGTACTTCTCCGGAATCAAGACCGGTGCAGGCGCCAAGACCAAGATCAGGAGGATCATCAGCCCCGTGCCCCTCATCTCCATACTCGTCGCCATCCTGCTCGTCGCGGGACCCAACATGATGCAGGTCATCGATGCGGGGATCTCCAGCAACGACGCCGAGGACTACAACGACCAGATCAGGGACGTAACGGGCAACGACCAGTTCGGAACCCTCAGCTACTACATCAAGACCGACGACTCCTGGACCGCCAGGAACGCCCTCAAGGCCGTCAGCGGCGGATACGGCGCTGTCGCCACGTGGATGTCCTACTCGGACGACGTGAAGATCTACGCCAACATGAAGTCCTACACGGACATGTACGGCAACGGTACCACGCCCACGTCCAACATCCTGCTGTCCAACGGTGTCAACGGATCGTCCGCCGCGGCCGTCCTGCTCACGGCGATCATCCACGCAGGAATGAACGACGCCACCAAGGCCAAGCTCACCGGTGCCGGATTCTCCGCTGAATCCGTGACCGTCATCGAGAAGGTCCTGGACAGCACCGACTACAAGCCCGAGGGAAGCGAGAAGACCGTCAGGGAGCTCGTCCTCTCCGACTACACCACCTATGGTTCTGTCTCGTCGGGAATCTCCGATGAGAACGTGAAGTACCTGTACCTCACCAACTACATCGCATACAACTACCACAGCTCCGAGATCAACTCCGCCTACGACGCCTTCAACATGAGGGCCCCGTACATCATGGTCTCCGGAGACATGATGCCCTTCTTCGTCGGATACGCAAGCGTCTTCGACCAGATGGCGATGCTCAACGGATACGAGGTCGACACCTCCTACGGAGCCGTCCCCAAGTTCACCACATTCGGCTACATGGCGTACTACTACGGAGTCTACGACTTCACGACCGCCATGTACGACACCATGCTCTACAGGACATATATCGGAATGTCCCCGTCCGAAGCGGGATACAGCAGCATGTACGAGTACCTCACCGCTCTGTCCGCCGCGGACGCATCCGTGCAGATGCACCCCGGATACGGCCTCAGCAACTACGAGGTCGCTTACTGGCACGTGATGTACAACAAGAGCAACAACGCCACCAGCGAGAGCGACGGATGGGAGGAGATGGATGCCAAGGAGGCCATCGCGCTCCAGAAGACCAGCGGAGGACTCATCAACTACGTGAGCGGACTCCCGGTCATCATCAAGTACATCCCCAACACCGCCGGATCCACCGTCAGCGGTACCGTCACCGATTCCGCATCCAACCCGATGTCCAACGTCCGTGTCGCAGCGGTCGACAAGGACGGTGTCGTGCACGCCACCACCCACACCGGCGACGACGGAACGTTCAAGCTGTTCGTCTCCGACAAGGCCAACACCACTCTGGTCTACTACGCCGGTGCAGGCACCTCCTCCACCGGAGGGGTCATCGTCGGCACCAAGCCCGCAACGGATCCCAACCTGGACAACGTCGTCAGCGTCAGGGACGTCACCATCACCCTCGATGCCGGAATCCCGATCGCAATCGTGGACGGCGACAAGCTCCTCTACGACGTGAAGATCGAGAACTCTGCGGCCGATGTTACCGAATCCTACACCGCCGGATCCACCGTCACCGCCGGAATCTTCACCGTCGGCGTCGGAAGCCAGAAGGTCACCGTCAGCAAGGACGGCTCCGAGGTCGCCTCCGCCACGTTCAACGTCACCGGAACCACCACCGCACTGTCGATCCCCGTGGAGGTCTACGACTACACCGTCACCGTCCAGGACCAGTACAGCGGAATCCTGGCTAACGTCCACGTGACCCTCACCGGAATGACCAACATGCTGGCCGATACGAACGACAAGGGAGTGGCCAAGTTCGTCGACGTTCCCAAGGGAACCTACACGATCGGCGTCGACGGATACTATGTGCCCGACAGCGAGGTCTCCATCTCGTACACCACGACCAAGACCCTGAAGGTCTCCGACGGAGTGCCCATGGCGATCCACGTGCCCGCACCGGGAGTGACCGTATTCGTCTACGGCGACGCGTTCTCCACCTCGAAGGTCTTCGAGACTGACATGGAGACGATCGTACTGCCCAAGTCGGACATCTCCAACACCAAATTCACGATATACTGCTTCTACGACGGCAAGATCTACTGCGCCGCCGCAGACACGAGCTTGACATCCGTGGTACTCAACCCGAAGGAACTTGCGGTCGTCTCCGGAACCCTCAAGAACTCCGAGGACACCGCCGTATCCGGAACTGTCTACTTCGTGTCGGGCGACATGAAGTTCAAGTACTCCGCAGATGCCGAGAAGGGATACAAGGCGTATGTACCAGCGGGTGAGGCGCTCACTGTCTACGCCACTGATTCCACCGACGCGTACTTCGGTACCGAGACCTACACCGCAGGAGCCAACAACGACAAGAACATTGCCATGGCCGATGCGCACAAGGTGTCATCGTCCTCCTTCTACTGGAGTTCGGTGTACTATTCCTACGCGATGGTCACCGCCACCGTCGGAACATACACCCTGCCGCTCATGACCAGTTCTGGAAGCTTCACGTTCTACCTGCCTCAGGGAACCGCCGCTACCGTGGCATTTGCGCCCACCAGCACCTTCACTGCGGTCAACAAGGACGTTGCGGCGGACATCACGTCCGACCAGACGCTGTCCATGTCGCTCACCATCACCACGGACATCACGATGACCGTCAACAACGATCTCGGTGCATCCGTCAATGACATCGATTTGTCCATATCCGGAACGAAGCACAAGGTCTCCGAGTGGGCAACCGAGACTTTCAAGGTGACCAGCAACTCCATGTCGGTCACCCTCGGCGAGTCCTCCGGAAGCGTCTACTTCAGCGGAAGCCACCGCTTCAACCCCGTCACCGCGGGAGCATCGATCGATCTGTCCGACCTGATCAACGGGAACGAGCTCATGGACATATCCTACTACATGATCACTGTCGACGACTACACCTCCGACTACACGGTCAAGGTGTACTACGGCGACAAGACCAGCGACTATGCGACCGTCACCGGCACCACAGCCACCCGCGTGTGCGCCCAGACCGACGCGGCCGCCAAGTTCACCGTCGAGATCGTCAACAGCGAGAAGACCAAGGTCTACATCGAGACATACGCCAAGGACGACAAGACGCTCACCATTGCGACCAGCGTGGTCGATGCGGCATCCGTCAAGGGATACGTCGGTTCCGATGTCGACACCAAGGTCACCTTCACCGAGGGCGGCAACGTCCTCACCGTCTCGGTCACCGACGGATCCTACTCCGCCGTGCTGAAGAAGGGCGTGGCATACGACATCCACATCGAGTCTGAGGTCTCCGGCAGCGCGTACTACTACAACGGCACGCACACCTTCACCGAGGCGAGCCAGACCTACAACTTCATGGCCACTTACCACCCCGTGTCCTTCAACGTCAACACGGCGTCCGCGGTCGCGGAGGGCAAGGTCACAAAGCTGACCTTCACCATACCCGGTGGAACGGTCAGCAATACCACGGAGAACGCCGAGAAGTTCACCTTCACCGTCGGTTCCGGCTGGCAGTCCTATTCCACCGTCGTCGCAGGGAAGGAGATCAGCGGATTCACGCTCAACGCAGGCGCGCTGAGCCCCGAGATCACCTTCACCGGATACTTCAACGCCAGCCTGTACAAGTACGGCTCGTCCGCACTGTCCGTCAAGGTCTCCGGAAGCACCGACTCCGCAGTGGCCGTCTACACCGGCTACGACGGAGATGCGGGACTCGTCCTCGTCAACAAGAGCGGCGACGTCGTCGGAGACAACACCTACGAGTACGTCTACAGCATCGTCAACACCGGCGTCAAGGACGTGGAGATCGGCATCGACGCCTCCGGAATAACGCTTCCGGACGGATGGCAGGCTTACTTCAAGTACAAGGTCGACTACGGCACCGTCGTCACCGCGACCGGCGCCACCGTCACGGCGATCCCGGGAACCACCGAGTTCTCCTACGTCCTGATGCCCACCGCCGCCGCGACCGACGTGCCCGGAGGCGACATCGTCTTCTCCGCGGCCGGAATCGGCACATCCACGCCCGACGACATCACCATCACCGAGGGCAAGGCGACATCCAACGCCAAGGCCGCCGCGGCAGAGGTGTCGGTCACCGACATCTCCGCGGAGGGAAGGGACGTCGTCAACGACAAGGGATCAATCCCCACCATCGTGTGGGTGATGATCGCAGGCATGGCACTGCTCGTCATCCTGATATTCTGGATGGCATCCAAGAGGGGGGTGTTCGCACGCAGAAAGTAACCCTGTTCGGAATACTGGGCATCCTGGCCGTCGCATGCGCCTTCGGCGTCATCGCGGTCGCAGACGATGCCTCCGCCGCCGAGGTCTTCAGCCTCGGACCCAAGGAGAACGACTACGGTAAGGTAAGCGGCTCGCTCACCTACACCCTCGACTACGCGATCACCGAGAACGGTACGATCGCAGGTGTCCTGGAGGACTCCGACGGCAAATCCGTCGGCACCGTGTCCGTGGGCGGTTCCACGCTCTACAAGTCCAGCAGCACCAGGTCCATCACCGTCACCCTGCCCGCCGACGCAGGCAATTACACCCTCAAGGTGACCGTCACCGTCGGCGAGACCGACTACGTCAGGTACGCATCGGTGAAGGCGGTCGACCCCATCAAGCTCTCGGTCACCATCGAGAACAAGGGCGCTGCGGCAAGGTCCTTCGTCGCATACTTCTGGATACAGGGCGACGACGGAACCTGGAGCAAGATCGAGGACAGCAAGCAGGACGTCTCCGTCACCGCGAAGGGAGAGAAGACCGTCACCTACGACTACGTGGTCAAGGATGTGGAGTCCACCACATTCTGCCTGAAGCAGTCCGAGGACGACACCTCCATCGGCGGAGAGATCTCCGGTCTCGGCGAGCAGAACGCGCACACATTCTACACCAGCTCCAACGACTACAGGCTGGTGGAGTACCTGTGCATCGGTGTCCTGGTGGTCCTTCTGATCATCGCGATCTGGATCTACCGCAAGCCGATCAAGAACCGCGGAAAGCCCAAGGCCAGACGCTGAAACCATAACACGGGGCCTACGCCCCGTCTTTGTTTTTTACTTTCAGAATCAGGAACGGCGAACAGTCGCGTTGAGCATATCCGAGCGCGTCTTGTCCATTATGCCTCTGGCGATGTCCTGCTTCCTTCTCAGGGGGACGACGGCATCGGGGACGTCCATCATCAGCAGTTCCTCGGAGATCTCCTCCATGGCCGCGAAAAGGGCCTTGGCGCAGTCGATGTCGCCGTTCATGAGGCATCCGACGATGACCCTCCTGACCTCCCCTATCGTGTCCGCAAGTCCCATTATCCATGCCTGCGGGGTGATGCCGAGTTCCTCGGGGGTGCGTACCTTCGCGCCGGCGACCACGTCAGACAGGATCTCCGCCTCCGCGAACTCCATCATGGCGTCCGCAGCGGGTCCGTGGAGGAGCATGTCCTCGGAAACGTTCCACACCAGCGAGTGCATCCTGTCCACCATCTCCTTCTTCGGCTCATCGTAACCGGAACCGACGTGTATGGCATGGATGACGTTCTTGCTGAGCCTGATTATCTTCCTGGATTCGGCAAGTGCCAGATCCCTCTGTTTCTCCGCTTCGGCCAATGCCTGCGTAACATCCTCGACAGCTTCCTTCAGTCCGTCCATGGTATCACAGTCCGTCTATGAACGACCTCTCAAGGGAGTTGGTGAACATCAATGCTTCCTTCTTCCATCTGAGGGTGTCCGTCTCATAAATCTTGAATTCCAATTCCTCGTACTTCACGTCGACCAGCGTGAGCGCGTCCGCCCTCGCCACCCCGAAGTTGGTCTCCTTCAGATCGTACAGCGCTTCCTTCACGTCCTCGATCCTGGCATTGCCCTTGGCGACCCTCATCACAGCGGAGCATATCCTGCGGATCTGGTTCCACAGGAAGTATCTGGACTCGAACTCGATCTCGACCGTATTCTCCTTCTCGATGACGTCTATGCGCTGGAGGGTCATCTCCGTGGGCTTCCCGTCGTACTTGCAGAACCTGGCGAAGTCGTGCTTCCCAAGGAACAGGGACGCGCATTCCCTCACCAGGGCCATGTCCATGTTACCCTTGGGCATGACGTACCTGTACACGCGGGTGTCCGCGTACCTCACGTTGAAGCCGTCTGGCACTTCGGCAGTGCCTCTGAAATGTACTGTCTTGGATGCACCGTTGAGTGCCTTCAGCATGACTGCGTCGTCGTCGAAGAACGTGTTGAACACTATGACGTTGCCGAGGGCGTTCACGCCCACGTCGGTGCGGCTGGAGCACTTGAGGTCGAACCAGTCCTCGTCCCTCCCGTCGCCGGTGACGACGAGCACGCGTGCCACCTCTCCCATCACGGTGAACAGCCCGGGCTGGACCTGCGACCCGGAGAAGTCCTTCCCCGAGTACGCTATCTTGACGGCGACCCTGCGGTCGGTCATTGTCCGCGGAGGCGGGCCATGTGGTCGACCCTCTTGCGGATCAGCGAGGCCTTGCCGATGTCGTGGCGGACGAATATGTAGTCGCAGTTGATGCAGCTGAGTCCGACCTCGCTGTTCCACTCCGCCTCGTCGGTGCTGTTGGCAACACCGACCATCGCCGCCGTCCTTGACGAGCCGGTGATGAGGGTGTTCTCCACCTTGTTGATGTTGGCGTAGTAGAGGATCGCCTTGGACTTAGCGAGGTTCTCCATGTCGAAGGAGATCTCCCTTCCGCTGTCGACGTTGGACGTGCCGTATCCCTTGGGGACCGCGTACTTGCACACGGTGGCCTTGTTGGCGAACTTGACATCCCCTTTCAGCTTGCCGTCGGCGATCTGCTTGCAGACGTCCTCGAAGCTGGATTCCAGGATAGATAATACATTCATGGCCTCGGGGTCGCCGAACCTCGCGTTGAACTCGATGATCTTGGGGCCGTCCACGGTCAGCATGAACTGTCCGTAGAGCACCCCCTTGTAGGGGCAGCCCTCCTTGGCCAATGCGTCGATCACTGCCTGGATGATGTCCAGGGACTTCTGCCTCTCCTCGGCGGTGATGAACGGGAGGAGGTGGTCGGCCTCGCTGTACGAGCCCATACCTCCGGTGTTGGGTCCCATGTCGCCGTCGTATGCCCTCTTGTGGTCCTGGACCAGGGGCATGGGGGAGATCTTCTTCCCGTCGCAGAACACCATCTGCGTGAACTCCTCTCCCTCCAGCTTCTCCTCTATGATTACGCCGGCCCCTCCGATGTTCCCGGAGAAGATCTCGTCGATGTACTTGTCGGCGTCCTCGATGGCCTTCATGTGTTCGCCCATGACCTTGACTCCCTTTCCGCCGGTGAGTCCCACGGGCTTGACCACGAACTTGGTGCCCAGCGGCCTGATGTACGCCTTGGCGTCGGCCGCGTTGTCGAATGATTTGTACACTACGTTACCCGGGATCTTGTACTTCTCCACGAGGTCCCTCATGAACGTCTTGGACGACTCTATCCTCGCCGCAGCCTGGGTGGGCGAGGCGCATTTGATGCCGATCTTCTCGAGGGCATCCACCAGTCCCGCCGCCAGGGGCGCCTCGGGACCGACGAACGCCAGTTCGACGCCGCACTCCTTGGCGAAGGCGCAGACCTCGTCGACCTTCGTCTCGTCCACGAGCTTGTACTTCGATGCCCTGTCGAGTATGCCGGGGTTGGCATTCTTCATGACCGCGAAAATCTCGGAGCCCGCCCTGTGGAAAGCCTCCACGATCGCGTGCTCCCTTCCGCCTCCTCCTACTGTAAGTACCTTCATCTTTTTCACCTCAGAGTCCCAGACAGGAGATGACCTCGTCGAGTCCGATCCCCTTCTTTGCGCTGCACAGGACGATGTCCTTCCTGCCGCCCGTGAGCTTCCTGTAATCGTTGACAATGATCTGCGGGTCCACGTCCACCGCGTCCGCGATGTCCACCTTGTTCAATATAGCCAGATCGGAGTGGATGAATATGTCGGGATGCTTCCTGACCATGTCGTCGCCCTCCGTGGTGGAGATGACCACGACCCTCATGTCCGTCCCCAGCGGGAAGTCCGCGGGGCACACGAGGTTCCCTACGTTCTCGATGAACAGCACGTCCACCGAATCGAGGTCGATGCCGTGGAGGCACCTGTGGACCATGTTGGCGTCGAGGTGGCATTCCTTCCCGGTGTTGCAGTTGGTGGTGGTGAGGCCGGAATCGACCATCCTGGTCATGTCGTCGGCCCCGGTCACGTCTCCCGCGATCGCATGGACCCTCAGTCCCTTCGCCCTGAGCTTCTCGGCCAGCTTGATGATCAGAGCGGTCTTCCCCGCCCCGATGGAGCCCATGAAATCCACGGACACCACCTTGTGGTCCTTCAGCATGCCGTAGTTCTCGTTGGCGATGTTGTTGTTCTCCTTCAGAACGTCGAACTCCATGCCGACGGTTACGTTGTGCATGGGCAGGGGTATCCCTTACAAGGTAATAAAAGCCAACGTCCGCCACCCTAACATTATTATGCGCGACTGGAATAACCACGCGAGCATCATGAGTTATTCCGATGAGACCAGGAAGCTGCTGGAGGATGCGGGCGCCGTCGAGGGTTCGATGGTCGTCCTACAGGCCGACGGGCAGACATACAAGGGCAAGCTTATGCCCCACCACGAGTTCAGCGCACCCGACATCGTCATCCTAAAGATGAAGAGCGGATACAACGTAGGCATCCGCGTGGACAGGGATTCCAAGCTGGAGGTCGTCGAGGCGCCGGTATCCCACGAGAAGAGGGAGGCCGAGGTGGAGGAGAAGAAGGGACTTCCCACACTGGTCCTCATCGGTACCGGGGGAACGATCGCATCCTACGTCGACTACAGGACGGGTGCCGTTCACCCCGCATTGTCCACATCGGACATGATCAACGCGATCCCCGAGATAAGGGAGGTCGCCAACATCCGCGCCAAGGTCCTGTTCTCCATATTCTCGGAGAACATGGACGTGCACCACTGGCAGGAACTGGCCAGGTGCGTGGCGGAGGAGATAGACAACGGCGCCGACGGAGTGATCATCCCGCACGGTACCGACACCATGGGATACACCGCCGCCGCACTTTCCTTCATGCTCGGGAACGTGTCCAAGCCGGTCATACTCGTGGGGGCCCAGAGGTCATCGGACAGGCCCTCATCGGATGCTTCCACCAATCTCATGGCATGCGCCAGGTTCTGCACCCAGGGGAAGAAGGCCGGTGTGTTCGTGATAATGCACGACACAGAGGGCGACGACTCCTTCGCAGTCCACAACGGGGCGAGGGTCAGGAAGATGCACACCTCTAGGCGCGACGCTTTCAAGAGCATCAACTGCCAGCCCGTGGCGCACATCGACGCTTCGGGAAAGATAACGTTCAACGAGGAGCTCAGACCCGTCTCCAAGGAGAAGACCGTCGCCAAGACGGACATGGAGAAGAACGTCGTGCTCCTGCAGTACTTCCCCGGGATGGACCCGGACACCTTCGAGAACATCATCGTCAACTCCAAGGGAGTGGTGTTCGCGGGTTCCGGTCTCGGACATGTCAACTCGTCCCTCATACCCGTGATAAAGAAGGCGTGCGACAACGGCACCGTCGTGGTCATGACGTCGCAGTGCCTCAACGGAAGGGTGAACATGAACGTCTACAACACCGGAAGGGACCTGATCTCCGCCGGCGTGATCTCCGTGTTGGACATGCTCCCGGAGACCGCATACGTCAAGCTGAAATGGGCTCTCGCCAACCGTGCCAGCATCGAGGAGGCGAAGGAGATCATGAGGACTCCTATGGTCAACGAGATGAGCGACAGGAGGCTGTTCTGATGACCGAGTACCCGCTCACATGCGGTATCGAGATCCACCAGCAGCTCGATACAAAGAAACTGTTCTGCTCGTGTGACAGCCACCTCATGGAGGAGGGCCACGGCTCGTGCTACAGGAGACTGAGGCCCACCACAAGCGAGATGGGCGAGATCGACCGCGCCGCGCTGGCGCAGTTCCAGAGGAACCTGGGATACAGGTACCAGTCCGCACCCGGCGTATCGTGCCTGGTGGAGCTGGACGAGGAGCCCCCGCACGAGACCAACTCCGAGGCGCTGGCCACAACGCTCACGTTCTCCGAGATGATGAAGGCCCGCGTCGTCGACGAGATACACTTCATGAGGAAGATCGTCGTCGACGGTTCCAACACCTCGGGATTCCAGAGGACCGCTCTCGTATCCATGAACGGTTCAGTGGACGTCAACGGCAAGGACATCTCCATCCTCTCCATATGCCTGGAGGAGGACGCCTGCCGTAAGGTGGAGACCACCGATGCGGAGATCACATACAGGCTGGACAGGCTCGGTATCCCGCTGATCGAGGTCGCCACAGGTCCGGACATGCACGATCCCGAAGAAGTGATGGAGGTCGCGCTCAGGATCGGTACCCTGCTGAGGGCCACCAAGAAGGTCAAGCGCGGTATTGGTACCATCAGGGAGGACCTGAACATCTCCGTTCCCGGAGGCGCCCGTATCGAGATCAAGGGAGTCCAGGAGCTCAGGCTGCTGCCGCTGTACGTCCAGAACGAGATGAACAGGCAGAACATGCTCATCAGGATCAAGGGCATCCTGGAGGAGAGGAAGATCTCCCCCGTCAAATTCGAGCCCGTCGACGTCACCGACATATTCAAGGACTGCGAGTCCAAGGTCATCAAGGGCGCACTGTCCGATAAGGGAAAGGTCATAGCCGTCCGCCTGCCCGGATTCAAGGGCGTCATGAACGGCGATTCCGGAAAGCTCCGTCTCGGTTCCGAGATGGCCCAGAGGGCACGCACCAAGGGAGTCAAGGGAATATTCCATTCCGACGAGCTCCCCAACTACGGCATCGAGCAGTCGTACGTCGACAAGCTGAGGGACTTCCTCGGCATGAACGGCGAGTACGATGCGTTCGTCATCTGCGCCGCCAAGGAGAAGAAGGCCACCGACGCACTCGAGATGGCCGTCGCCAGGGCCAACGAGGCCATGGTAGGCGTTCCCGAGGAGACAAGGGACCCGCTGCCGGACGGTACCTCGAAGTACTCCAGGCCCCTGCCCGGAGCAGCGAGGATGTACCCCGAGACCGACGTCCCGCCGATCAACATCTCCAAGGAGAGGATGGAGCACGTCAGGAACACGCTCCCCGAGCTCCCCGAGGAGATCGAGGCGAGGCTGGTCAAGCAGTACGGCATCAACGCGCAGCAGGCTAGGCAGATGGTCAGGCAGGACCGCTACGACATGTTCGAGGCATTGTGCCAGTTCGACGGCATGGCGTCCATCGCCGCAACGACGCTGCTCAACACCTACGGCGAGCTGGAGACCGCAGGCATCGACATCTCCGCCTTCGACACGAAGAGGATGACCGACCTGTTCAGGATGCTCTCCGAGTCCAAGTTCGCCAAGGAGGCACTGCCCGCCATACTCAAGGAGATGGGATCCACCGGATGCGACGCGGAGAAGGCCGTGAAGAAACTGGGACTGGAGTCCGTGGACGAGTCCGAGGCCATCGCGATCATCGCCAAGATCGTCAACGAGCGTGCCGACTTCGTGAAGGAGAAGGGTATGGGCGCCGTAGGCGGTCTGATGGGGCCGGTCATGGGCGCACTCAGGGGAAAGCTGGACGGTAAGCGTGCCAACGAGATCCTGATGGCCGAGATCAAGAAACTGCTCTGATCTCCAATATCCTCAAAGTCTCGAAGAACATGTGCAGGGAGCCCAGCTCCCGCACCTCATATCCCGACAGTACGGACGAGAGTCTCTCCTGATCCATCAGCGAGGACACGACCACCACTATCCTGCCGTTCGGCAGCAGATGGTCCTTCCCCTTCTCCAGCAGTTCTGGCAGCGGACCCATGCCATCGTCCCCTCCGGACCATGCCTTGGCGAGCATGCCCTCGTCGTTCTCCGGCAGATAGGGGAGGTTGAACACGATGGTGTCGAACCTGCCTTCCACGTTCGAATAGAGGTCGGATTGGCGGATGTCCGCCTTAAGTCCGTTTGATTTGAAATTGGCCTTGGTGAGCTCCACCGCATCGGGATTAATGTCTACGCAGGTCATGTCCGCCCCGTTGCTGGCACAATGTATGGATACGATCCCGGAACCGCATCCGATCTCCAGGATCCTCTCCCCTTCGCGTACGTCGAGGGACTCAATCAGGAGTTGGCTGTCCTCGGACGGAGGATATACGTTCTCGTGTTCCGAGACGGATATGGACGGGTCGAACCTCACGCCTGTCCATGGACGGATGTGGATTTATCTGTGACGGTAGGGGGTCAGGAGCGGTCGTTCTCTTCCATCGTCTCGGGGGTCAGAAGTTCGATCCCCCTGGATTCGGCATATTCGATCAGTTCGTCGGTGAAACCCGAACGGGAGAACATGCAGAACCTCCTGTTGTAGCAGTCCTTCAGGGGTCTGGAGGTGTTCTCCAGTTCCATCATCTCCCTTATCCCGGATTCCTTGTTGCGGAATTTGCATTCGCACAGCAGATGATATTCGTTCCTGCCGTCTTCGCAGAGTGCGACGATATCGATATCGGTCGACACTCCCCCGGCCTTTCCCCACCAGCTTCCGATCGCCTTGCATCTCCTGTGCCTCGTGACATACTGTGCGCATATGTCTTCGAATGCAGGTCCGTAGAATGTCTGGAGATAGGGGAGGATCGTTTCGTATCCGTATTCTCTGTCCTGTCCGGAAACGGCGGTGACGAAAGGCATCAGGATCTCGTTGCTCAGTCTCACTAGGTTGTCGGTGATCCTGTAGATCTTCTCCTTCCGGTTGGCGCCGCACATGGGATTGAGCGGGGATACAACGCCTATCGTCTCCATCTTCTTCAGGTTGACGATGACGTTCTCCTCCGACATCCCGGTGGCCTCGGCGATCTCCTTGCGGGTCACGTGCCCGTCGGATATCGCCTTCAGTATGCCGAGATTGGTAGATACGGGGTCCAGCTCTCTGGCTATTATGAAATCCGCTTCTTCGCGGAGCGGTGCGTACGTCCCTAGGAAGTTGTTCTTCACGCATTCCTCCACGGTGTCGTCATCCATCATCAGATGGTATAGCGGGATGCCGCCTATGAGTGCGTATATCCTCATTCTGTCCGCTTCATTCATGTTCGGATGGAAAGGTCTGCATTTGTCGTACGTCAGCGGGAGAATCTTCATCGGTCCGATGAAGCGTCTGTACAGTGCGCCCTTCCCGTCCGTGAATATGTTCTCCATCATCTTGATGGACGAACCGCAGATTATCAGCATGGCGTTCATGTCCTGCAGGTCGTGGTCTATGAAAACCTGAAGATAGGAGTTCGTGGCGGGATCCTCCTCGCACAGGTATGTGTATTCGTCGATCACGATGACCGTGCGCTCGCTGTGCTTTCCGATCGGGACGAGGCGCTTGAGGACGTCGGTGAATTTTGCGGACCTCTCCCCATCTTTCGTGTTGTTGAACGCATTGATGGATTCGTCGAAAGCCCGGAGGGAGTCGTTGAGGGAGTGCTCGATTGCGGTGAGTAGGATGTGCCTCTTGTCCATGACGAACCGCTGGATGAGAGCGGTCTTGCCTACGCGTCTCCTGCCCCAGATCGCCAGGGTCTTGATGTTGGGATTCCTGAACCTGCGTTCCATCTCCGCCAGTTCTTCCTCCCTTCCTATGAGTTCCGCCATAATGTGAGGACCGTTTGTGAGTATTTAACTGTTAAGATTCTGTAAAATAAATTACAGAATATTTTTTTATGTAATAAAAATTACAAAATATTTGCAGAGCAGACATCCAACACACCGTCGCCAACAGGGTTTTGTGGACACTGCGGACGCCAAAGCGAAATACCACTAACCCGTTGAAGGTCCATGGTGAAATTGGACATCCTCGCCGTCGGGAATCTGGAGAGGGACGACGACGGCAACATCCTTCAGGCGCATTCCACATCGACATTGATCAGGTCGGGGGACAGGCTCATCGTGGTGGATACCAGCAGCAGGTACCTCAGGCCTGCGCTGAAGAACTCGTTCAGGGAGCTGGGCGTGTTCATGAAGGACGTGGACACGGTCATACTCACGCACTCGCATTCCGACCACACCGAGAACCTGGACCTCTTCCCCAACGCCAATGTGTATCTCCACGCAGGAGGGGAGGAGGTACCGTTCAAGCACGAGACCGTGACCGAGGACATGGAGATCGCGGAAGGCGTCAGATTGGTCCACACTCCAGGCCACACCCCCGACAGCATGAGCGTCTTCGTGAAGGCGGACAGGAACTATGCCGTCGCGGGCGACGCCGTGCCGCTGGAGGACAACATACGCAAGAAGGTCCCCCCGCGCCTGAACTACGATCCCGACCTCGCGATGCAAAGTATAAAATCCATCGTCCGTTTCGCCGATGTCATCGTGCCGGGACACGGGTTCCCGTTCATGACAACATTGAGGTGATTAAGATGGAGAGAGAGGTCCCCGATACAATATTCTTCGACTGTCCTACGTGCGACGACGAGACGCTTCACGACGTGCTGAAGGGCCGCATGGGCAAGAACGCCTTCACGGCCACACTGAAGTGCCAGGACTGCGGAAGGACCTTCTCCACCACCATACCTCTTCCCAAACAGTACAGGGTGGACGTCGTCGTCAGCGACGGTCCCGTGTCCGAGAGGACCACCACCATGCTGGAGGATGACGACTACATAGTCGTGGGGGACGAGTTCTTCCTCGAGGACGGCAGGAGGCTCAGGGTCTGCGCCATAGAGCTCCCCGGGGATAGGCGCGTTAAGAAGGCCAAGGCCGAGAGGGTCAAGATGCTCTGGACGCAGCAGTTCGACAACCTGTCGATAAAGGTGACCATCAACAACGACCGCGTCAGTTACTCCAGGAGGATCGAGGCGCTCCCCGACGACGAGTTCGAGGTGGGCAACCGTCTCCAGCTGGAGGACATGGACTGTTACATCCACGCGATAAAGACGCGCGAGAAGCTCATCCAGCACGGAACCGCGGAAGCCAGGGAGATCATCAGGATCTACGGCAAGTTCAGCGCCAAGCAGTACTCAGTCCTTGACTTCGAGGATGACGTCGAGGATATCTGAGATATTCCTGCTGACGATGACGTGGTCGGCGGACGCGCCGGTTATCTCCATATCCAGAGGGTTGAACGCTATGGACAGCCCGGAGACGTTGAACATCGACACGTCGCCGAAGGAGTTGCCTATGGATATGGTGCGCTCCGGCCTCACATGGTATTTCTCCATGAACTCCTTGGCGGTGGCGCCCTTGTCGCTGAGGTCCAGGTTCATGATGCCGTTCCCGGTGAGGTATCCGTTCTCGTCCGCCTCGATGTCGTCGGCGATGTAGTCGTCGAATCCGAACTCCTCGGCGATCATCTTCGCTGCGCACATCAGTCCGCCGCTGCAGATCACGCACTTGATGTTGTTGTAATGCAGCGCTGCGACGGTCTCCTGTATCCCGTCGATGAGGGGAAGGTTGCGCATCATCTTGGCGATGTCTATGGCCTTGACGTCGGGCTTCGCCTCCTTCCAGAGGGCGATGTCGCGCCTCATGAACTCGGCCTCGTCGATCTCGCCGTTGACGAACTGCTTGTAGGTCTCCATGTTCTCCTTCCCGAACTCGTCGAGGATGAAGCGCCACGAGCTGTTGGCGGTGGTAAGTGTACCGTCCATGTCGAAGATGGCGAGGTCGTACAGTTTTCCCATGTCTCTGCCTATGGCTGTTTCGGATATAAGGGTTAATACCGCGGACGCCTTCGGGAAATGTATGGGAGAGGGCCCGATACTAGGTGCGGTAGAGACCGGCGGCACGAAGATCATTTGTGCCGTAGGGGATATCGACGGGAAGATTACCGACAGGATGACCATCCCGACGGAAGTGCCAGATGTATCGGTCCCCAAGATCCTGGAGTTCTTCTCGGACAAGGACATCGATGCGATCGGCATAGGCGCGTTCGGCCCGATCGACGTGATCCCGGGATCGGAGAACTACGGTTCCATCCGCAAATGCGAGCGCAGGGGATGGTCGCACTACCCTCTTCTCAGGACCATCTGCGACGGTCTCGGAGTACCCGGGGACATGGACACCGACGTCAACACGGCATGCCTGGGCGAGTACCGTTACGGTGCCGGGAAGGGTGCAGAGGTCCTTCTGTACATCACCGTCGGGACGGGCATCGGTATAGGGATAACAATCGACGGCAGGCCGCTTCACGGCATGATGCACCCGGAGGGCGGACACGTGGCCGCCGTGAGACATCCCGACGACCAGTTCGAGGGGACATGCCCCTTCCACGGCGGATGCATAGAGGGTCTGGCCTGCGGACCGGCGATAAAGGGCAGATGGGGTGCCGAAGGGAAGGATCTGGCGGACAGACAGGAGGTCTGGGAGATGGAGGCCCACTACCTGTCGCAGCTGGTGCGCAACTGCATGATGACCGTCGCCCCGAACAGGATAGTTATGGGAGGCGGAGTGATGCAGCAGACCCGCCTCTTCCCGATGATCCGCCAGAGGGTCAGGGAGCAGGTCAACGGCTACATGGACTGCCCGGAGACCTCCGACATGGAAAACTACATAGTGCCGTCCGCCCTCGGAGGGGATCAGGCATTGCTCGGAGGATTCGTGCTGGCACATTCCGCTCTGCAGGGCAAGGGAGGCTTAAGATGATCAAGGCGGCGATATTCGACATGGACGGTACGATAACGGACACTGAGAAGTGCAACGTGGAGTACTGGATCGCCGCGGGGAAGGAGTTCGGCTTCGACGTGGCTGAGGAGGACATCCTCTACATCCGCAGCCTCGAGGCCAAGAAGTCCGCAGAATACCTCGCATCTAAGTATCCCGGCTTCGACTACTACGAGGTCAGGGAGGTCAGGAGGGGGTTCATGCGCGAGTACGTGGACAGCCACGGCGTGGAGGCCAAGCCCGGGGTCGAGGAGCTGCTAACCTATCTCAAGGCTAGAGGGGTGAAGATCGCCCTCGCCACCGCCACCAAGTACGAGCACGCCGAGAGGTACATGAAGGAACTCGGGTTCTTCGACCTCTTCGACAAGATCGTCTGCACGTCGATGGTGGAGCATGGCAAACCTGCCCCGGACGTCTTCCTCTACGCATGCGAATGCGTGGGCGAGAGGCCGGAGGACTGTCTCGCAGTGGAGGACTCCCCCAACGGCATACGTTCCGCATCCTCCGCGGGATGCAGGACGGTCATGGTTCCCGACCTCACCCCCGCCGACGACGAGCTCAAGGGACTCATAGTGGCGGAGGTCCCGACCCTATCCGACATAATCGGGCTGATAGAGACGGGCAGGCTCTGACTTACCTATATTAAGACAGAAGCCGTTGGCCGCACGATGATCACGGTAGTCGGCACAGGTCACGTTTTCCGTCTCCAGGAGCAGATACTGTTCCTGGTGAAGCACATCTGGCCCGACTGCGTGCTGGTCGAATTGGACTACACCAGGTACAAGATCCTCACCGAACCCCCGAAGGAGGGCGAGGATGCCGAGAAGGCCCAGAAGGAGGAGATGAAGAAGACCCCGTGGATCTACCGCAACACCGCGAAGTACCAGAAGCGCATGGCCGAGGACCACAGGTCCGGTGTCGGCCAGGAGCTGGTCACCGCCGTAAACGCGGGACGCCTGCTTGGTGCGGAGATAGGGTTCATCGACACCAACGCCGCGAACGTGGTGGCGGAGATGTGGGAGGAGATGTCCTTCCGCGAGAAGGCCAGGTACACCCTGTCGACGTACAAGGACAGGGTCGTGGGGAAGAAGGGCGTGGACCAGGTCGTCAAGGACTTCTCGGAGAACGAGGATAAGATGATGGCTGACATGCGCAGGAAGTATCCGACCTTGGTGAGGAAGCTCATCGACGAGAGGAACGTCCACATGGCGGAGCAGATCCGCGGATACTGCGACAGGTTCAGGAACATCCTCGTGGTCTGCGGGGACGCCCACGTAGAGGGGATATGCTCGCTCCTGTCCGACCAGGAGATATTCAAGATACGTCTCGGCGACATAGTCGACGAGGAAAGATTCAAAATAATATGCAAGACGGTATGGGATTTCAGAGGCGGTGAGACGGAATGAAGGTCAGTTTGCTGGCATATACACAGAACGCCGACGCGATATGCGCCGCGGCAGGTAAATCGTGCTATTCCGAGAGGTCCTCCCAGGACCTCCTGGGCGACGGCAACCCCGAGAAGGTCTTGGGAAAGATCGTAGGCATGGGGCACCACTCCGTCATAGAGCACGCTTCGTTCACGTTCTCGGTGGAAGGCGTCTCCAGATCGCTCACGCATCAGCTGGTCAGGCACAGGGTCGCGTCCTTCTCACAGCAGAGCCAGCGTTACGTCCCGCTCAACGAGCCCACCTTCGTGGTCCCCCACACGGTGGAGGAGGACGAGGAGTGCATGAGGGTCTACCAGGAGACCATGGACACCATCTGGAAGGCCTACAACAAGCTGGCGGAGAAGATCCCGCCGGAGGATGCGAGGTACGTCCTCCCCAACGGCTGCACCACCAACATCACGATCACCATGAACGCGAGGGAGCTCCTGCACTTCTTCAGGCTCCGCTGCTGCAACCGTGCGCAGTGGGAGATACGCGAGATGGCGGACGAGATGCTCCGCCTGTGCAAGCAGGTCTCCCCCACGATATTCGCCAAGGCCGGACCGCCCTGCGTATCGGAGGGCAGGTGTCCGGAAGGAAAGCTCTCATGCGGGAAACCGAGGAAGTTCTGACCCCGGCCGAAGAGGCCAAGGAAGATGCGCCGGAGGAATCCGGCAACGTCGTGGACAGCACGGTAGCCGCGGTGAAGAAGGTCCGCGAGAGGTACATCGATCCCAAGTTCGAGGATCAGGACCTGTCCATAGACAGGGTCAGGGAGTTCTTCTCGTACGTCTACGACTACGTGGACATATTCGTCGGGCTGTGCTTCGTGGCGATGGGCATCTTCGCCATCGTCATGTACCACAACTACGGGTACACCAGGGACGACTTCGCCTTCCTCGACTGGGTGGGGCTGTTCGCCATGTTCTTCGGCGGAACGCTGATGGTGGTCAACCCCCGCAGGACGTTCAACACGTCCATCGGATTCTACGCCATCACGATGGGTGTGATCTCCTTCAGCAACTTCTGGGGTTCGCTCTCCGAAGTGGAGAACTATCCGGGGCTGCTGTCGATAATATCGGACATAATGTTCCTCTCCCAGCTGGTGATGGTCATCCTGTCCGTCAACCTGATGTACAGCGGTATATCCTATCTCCGCGGCCGTCCCCGCGGTACGGTCGGCATGATGTTCAAGGCGGCCTTCATGGGCGCGGTCAACATGTTCGTGATACTCATCGGGATCAGGTCCGGGGAGTACAGCGGGATCATCGGTGCCATAAGGAGCGAGCCCGTCACCTTCATCCAGATCCTGATGTTCTTCATCTTCCTCAACATGATGGACACCGCCGAGGCCAGGAGCTACAACACCAAGAACCGTCTCAGGCTCAGCACCGACGCCCTCCGTCACATGAGGACCGTGGACGCCAAGTCCTTCGTGGAGCTGGCGGATGCGGAGGTCCTCACCGATCCGGGCTATGGCGGATGGACCCGCGTGCAGGACGGCGGACCCGCGGAATGGGAGTTCAACTTCGCCATCAACTCCGTGGGCGGTGCATCCTCCGTGACGGTGCAGAGATGGAGGGGCGACGACAAGTACTATCTCACGATCTCCGACCACAGGTACGGGTCGAACATAAGGGCGACCCGTCTCGCCGTCAACAGCATAGTGCTGTCGGAGGACAAGACCCAGATCAGGATCCTGGGTTCAGACCACTTTACCATCAGGATAAGGGTCCGCAAGCCCATGAGCCATTACACGGTCAGAGGGGGCGATGCCGAATGAAGGTGTCGCCGTTCACCTACGCGAAGCTGTTCCTCGGCAGGTACCGCTCGCAGGTCCTGATGGTCATACTGGGGCTGACGATGATAATCGTCGGCTTCTCCACCGCGTCGCCGTTCGACGTGATAACCAAGTTCAAGACCCCGGACTTCAAGATTAGCATGGCCGCGCTGATCCTGATAATCTCGGGTCTGGCCGGGATACTGATCACTCTTAGGACCAAGAGGCGCACCACCGTCTCCGCGGGGATAATGTCCCTGGGGATGGTCGGGTACTACTTCTTCTTCGTGGCCTTCATGCTCCCCGACGTCGACGAGGACGACATCAACTACATGTTCCGCCTGGCGCTGTACATCGTCCTCACGTTCTGCGCGGTGTTCTCGCTGAAGGTCATCGTGGGGTCCACCCAGAATACCATCCGCATAGTGGTCGCCGAGGCCGTCGTCCTGGGGGTTGCGCTGATAATGTACATCCTGGACATCCACCACGGACTGAAGGTCTCGGATGCCATCGCCAACCTCGCGGACTACCACGGCGCGATCATCATGATCATCGTGTCCATAATCTGCCTCAATATGAGCGACTCCAAGTACGTGAGCCCCATGAAGCGCCTGAGGATGAACGTGGACGCCATGGAGACGTCCATCATCACCATCAACGACTCCTACATGACCAGGGAGTCCCTGCACGCGCTGCTGGACAGGGACTTCGCCGAATGGGAGCGCCCGGAGGGGGAGGAGGTGGAGTATCAGCTGGACATCATACTCTACAACCGTCTCCGCAGGGAGCTGCTGGTCATCAGGAAGTGGAAGGACGACGACGTCCTCACGGGTACATTCATGCCCCGCGACCTCAAGGTCACCCAGTTCAAGCACATCAACTTCCCAATCAGGCACATCGCCATGTACCCCTACGGCAGGGACGAGTGCAACAAGATCAGGATGTATGGGGACAGGGGATTCTTCGTGGACGTCATGGTCCGCGACAAGCACATCAGGAAGTACAGGGCGAGCGTCGACGTCAAGGAGATGTTCACCCTGGGATTCCTGAAGAAGGACAGGGAGCAGGCAGAGGTGGAATCGGAGGAGGACGACCTCCTCGGGGAGCAGAACGGGGAGTGATCACTCCTTGCCGATCCTCTTGAACATCCCCTTCAGCGTCTTCTCGTAACCGCTGTCCGACAGCTCATAGAACTTCCTCCCGACCATGTTGTCCGGGAGGTACTGCTGCTCCACGTAGTGGTTGGGGTAGTTGTGGGGATATTTGTAATCCAATCCGCGGCCCAGGTTCTTAGCGCCCTTGTAGTGAGCATCCTGCAGATAGGGAGGGATGTGTCCCGCCGGTTCCTCCTTCACAGCCTTCATCGCCCTGCCGATGGCCTCCACCGCGGAGTTGCTCTTGGGGGCGCACGCGACGTACGCGGCCGCTTGTGCCAGTATGATCTGTGCCTCGGGCATGCCTATGCGTTCCACGGCCTGTGCGGCGGCGGCCGCGACCACTATGGCCTGCGGGTCCGCGTTGCCCACGTCCTCCGATGCGCAGATCATTATCCTGCGTGAGATGAAGCGTATGTCCTCGCCCGCGTAGAGCATGCGGGCGAGATAGAACACCGCGGCGTCGGGGTCGGACCCCCTCATGCTCTTGATGAATGCGGATATGGTGTCGTAGTGGTTGTCCCCGTCCCTGTCGTATCCTAACACCCTCTTCTGGATGCAGGATGCGGCGACGTCGACGGTCACATGTACCCTGCCGTCCGCATCGGGGTCGGTGGTCATGGCCGCCAGCTCCAGCGCGTTGAGGGCAGATCTGGCGTCCCCTCCGACTATGTCCGCCAGGAACTCCAGCGCATCGTCGTCGATCACGAGGTTGTAGTTCCCGACTCCCCTCTCCTTATCCTGTGCGGCCCTCGTTATCAGGGTCTTGACATCATCTTTGGTCAAGGGATTCAGTTCGAATATTATCGAACGGGATATGAGCGCGCGGTTGACCTCGAAGTAGGGGTTCTCGGTGGTGGCGCCTATGAGTATGACGGTGCCGTTCTCCACGAAAGGAAGGAGATAGTCCTGCTGGGCCTTGTTGAAGCGGTGTATCTCGTCTATGAAGAGGATCGTCCTCTTGCCGTCCATGCCCAGGCGTTCCTTGGCCTTCGACACGGCCTCCTCCATGTCCTTCTTCCCGGACGTGGTGGCGTTCAGTTCCACGAACTCGGCCTTGGTCGTGTTGGCGATCACCTGCGCCAGCGTGGTCTTCCCGGTGCCCGGGGGACCGTAGAGTATGAGCGAACTGATCCTGTCAGCCTTTATGGCGCGGTAGAGGAGCTTGTCCTTCCCGAGTATGTGCTCCTGTCCCACGACCTCCTCCACGGTGCGGGGGCGCATCCTGCTGGCCAGCGGAGCCTGCTTGGCCAGCACGTCCTTCCTTGTGTACTCGAGGAGATCCATGGGCCACCGTATGCGTCCTCCCCTAATAATCCCATTGCCCGCCTCGGACGGGCGTGTGGATTCGGGCCGTCAGACCCACAATATCTTTAAATAAGGCATCTACTTAATCCGCTTTACTCGGTGAAAGATATGGGAAGAATCAGACCCACATACATCAAGAGAGTGTCAATAGAACTCGTCAACAAGTACCCCGGTGTTTTCAGCACCGATTTCGAGGGCAACAAGGAGCTTGTCAGCAAGCTCACCGATGTATCCTCCATCACAATGAGGAACCGCATCGCCGGTTACATCACCCGTTACCTCTCGCACGTCGAGATCTAAACACCTTCTCTTGTCTAACAAGTCCGCATAATTTGCCCGCGTGGGGTAGCTTGGATATCCTGAGAGATTGCGGATCTCTTGACTCGGATTCGAATTCCGGCGCGGGCGCCAATTCTCTTAGTCCATCTTGTAGGCGGAAACGCCGTCATTCTTCCGGAGACTCTTCCGGCCAGACCTTCTGCTTGATCTCGCAGTCTCCTGGAGGCAGGATCCTGCTGACCTCCTCCTCGGGAACGTCCAGCTCCTTGGCCATGAGCGCGGCGGTCTTCCCCGCCTTTCCTCTTCCGGGGACTATGACGAAGTACTTCTCCGACTGCGCCTTCACGGCGTCGACGGGTCCGCACATGACCTTCCTCTCCTTCTGGTAGAGTATCTCCCCCACCGCCAACTCGATCGGGAGGTGGTGCTCGTAGTTCCTCTTCCCGCGGATGATGAACGCTCCCCTCGGCACGAACTCTCCCGCCTCCGGGGTCTTGCTGACCTGGTCGGGATAGACCCAATAGGCACTCCCGTCCGTGAGGGCGGCGACCCACCCCTTGGATTGTGCCAGCGCGAAGTGGCATGCCTCCCTGAGATCGGAATCCGAGGCCTTCTGACCGTCCTTGAGGATGGTGGACGGCGCACCGTGGAGGTCGGCGTGGGCGTACACGTCGGTGTCTTTAAGGTGCTTCCTGACGATGTTGTCGTTGGTGTGGGCATCCTTACCGGCGATGACCAGTTTCCCTTCGGAGGTGACGAACCATTTGTACCTTTCGAACCAGAACTGCTTGGTGGGCGCGACCTTGTTTGCTTTGGCCATCTGCGCTTTCGTTATCCCTTTGAGCTTCTTGTCGTACGCCTCCTGGGATTCCTTCAGGGCCTCCTCCGCCCTGGCGGACTTGTCCCCGATCTCCTTGCCCTGGGCGTAGATGTCGGAGGCGTTGGCATCGATGCCCTTGGTATAATCCAATTGGATCACCATGTCGTCGAACTTCACCTTGACGGAGTTCTTCGAAGGGTCGATGGAGTGGACGAACGGTATCTTGGAGGCACCTTCCCTGAGCTTGTCCCATGTGAGTCTGGCACTCTGCGTCTTCAGCACCTCGAGGAGCTCGTTTATCTGGGCGTAGTTGGCGTATATCGCATCGGCCTTGAGACGCAGCTCCTCAGCGTCGTGCTTGTACTCCTCGATGGTCTCGGTCTGCTTATCGATCCTCCTCTGCAGCTTCTCCAGCTCGGGGTCGACGTAGTTCTTCTCCTCGGTCTCGGCGAGCTTGTCCATCAAGACGTCCAATGCCGATGACAGCGTGGGGAACTCCTGCTTCTCCAGGTCCTTGTAGATGACGAGTTCCGTGGGGGTGATGTCGGCGATGTTGCCCTCCGCATCCCTGTAGAGTATCGGGGAGGGCTTCTCCAGGATCCTGGATACCAGGTCCTTCATGCAGTCCCACAGCTTCCTTATGTCCTCGTCCTTCAGTTCCGACGAGGGTGTGTTCTTCGGGATGCCCGACAGGGCGCAGACCTCTTCCGCATACTGACCTCCGAGGCTGGTACCAGTGGCCAGCGTCCTGACGGCATCCGAGGTGGACTCCCTGAACGCCTTCTCGAACATCTCGTACGGCGATGACGTGGGATCGAACCTCTCCTTGGGCATGACGTAGGTCTCCCCGGGCCTCACGGACCTGTCCCTCATGGTCTTGTGGATCAGGCAGTTCTCGATCTTGCCGTCGTGGACCAGGAGGATGTTCCCTCCGCCGAACAGCTCGAAGATCAGCTTGTACTCGAAATCGGCCTTCAGGACCTCCACGACGATCACCCTGTCGAATCCGATCTGATAGGTCTTCCCTATGCGGGCGTTGTCCGTGTACTTCCTGAGGTAAGTGGCGAAGGAGAGGGGCTTCATGGGGGTCTCGGGCTTCGCGGCGGGCATGAACAGCCACTTCCCGTCCTTGAAGAACAGGTCCCTCTTGCCTTCCCCGGAGATGTTGACCCTGAATAGGACTGTGCCGGAATCCCATTGGAACACCTTGTCCATGTGTCCGCCTTCCAGTGCGCCCATCTCAATGGCCATCGACCTGACGTCGAACGAGCTCATCTCCTTCTTCATGCGCGTACGTACCGACGAATTAAAGATAAGACTGTCGGCCGAACGGCGTCTTGGACGGGTTCTAGAGAGGGCCGTCCAGCCAAACCTTTATAATGAATCGCACAATAGACCCCTTGCTGCCGCCGTGGCTAAGTGGTATAGCGGCGCCTTGGTAAGGCGCAGGTCGCGGGTCCGATTCCCGTCGGCGGCTCCACTTCTCATACCATCATTGCGTGAAAAAGTCCCCTATGCTTTAAATGATGATGCACCCTATTACGGAACGAGGGATGTGACCTGAACGTATACGACTTCGACTATACGCTCTACGGCGGCGAGAGCGGGACGGACTTCTACAAGTTCTGCCTCCGGCACAAGCGCAGCCTCATAAGGTACTGGCCCCGCCAGGCGTGGGGCTGGATCGGGAAGCACATCCTCGGCAAGGACAACACATGGATGAAGCAGCGCTACTACAGCTTCTTCCGCGGCATCGACGTCATCGAGATGGCCGAGAGGTTCTGGGACGAGAACATCGTGAAGATCCGCGCATGGTATCAGTCGCTGCACAGGCACGACGACCTCGTCATAACGGCGTCTCCGGAGTTCCTCATCAAGCCGATATGCAGACGTCTGGGTATTCAGAATCTCATAGCGTCGGAGGTGGATCCCAAGACGGGGAAGACCCTCAGCAGGAACTGCCGCGACTGGGAGAAGGTCAGGAGGTACCGCAGGGTCTACGGCGACACCCCGATAGAGGAGTTCTATTCGGATTCCTACGCCGACAGTCCCCTCGCCCGCATGGCCGCCAAGGCGCATATGGTGGTCGAGGGGGAGATAGTCGATTGGGACTTCTCCGGCACTCCCGAGAAGTACGCCGAAGGCTCAGACCATCCTGTAGAAGACGAATCCTGACCAGATCTTCGGGAAGAAGAAGGTGGTCTTCTTGGGCATCCTCTTGCCGATCATCGAGAGGTCCCATATCGTCTGGAGGCTGGGGTCGTTGAGTATGATGGCGAGGTCGTACTCCTTGTTCTCCATCTTCCTCAGCACGGAGTCTGTCTCGGCGTCGTAGGACACCTTCGATTTCCCCTCGTCCGCCTTGTAGACGCCGTTGATGACCGCTTCCTGGGCGATGTAGGTGTCCAGGTTCCACATGGGGTCGGAGCTGTCGGCGGGTCCGTCGGCCAGCAGGCACTTCCCCGACTTGAACAGGAGTCCCATCTTGTGGTCCTTCAGCTTGGACATCATGTCCTTAATGTCAGCGGCCTCCTCGGTCCTGACGGATTTGACTATCTTCTTGACGGCGCTGTTCTCGCCGATGTCCTCGGCGGCGATCAGCCTGTGGGTGGGCCAGATCACGAGCCCCTCGTCGTCCGCGGGCACCAGCGTTGCCAGGACGTACGCCTTCTTCTCGTCGCCCGGGTTCTCGTTGGAATAGTTGAGGGCGGTCTCGTACCTGTGGTGGCCGTCCGCGATGAGCATCTTCTGCTTGGAGAGCTCCTCCGACATGGCCGCGGTGACCGCGGGGTCGGAGATGCGGTAGTAAGAATGGGTGACGCCGTCCTTGTCCGAGAACTCGTACATCTTCTCGGCGCATGCGTCGATCTTCGAGTTCAGGCCGGAGGAGAATCCATCCACGATGCCGAAGATGGATTCGAGGTGCGTCTCCATGTCCCTGAGGAGGTTCAGACGGTCGGCCTTCACCTTGGAGAAGGTCTCCTCGTGGGGGATGATGTTCCCTTTGTCGAAGCTCTCGGTCCTCAGGATGCCGACGATGCCGGTCCTGGTCCTCTTGGTGCCCTTGTCGTCGAAGGTCTGCCTGTAGAGGTAGAACGACTCCGGATCCTGTACGAGCGAACCGTCCGCGATGGCGGCGTCCAGCTCCTTCCTGGAGTTGGCGTATCTGCCGTTCTCGGGCATGAGCGTGAATCTGGTGACGTTGTTGTGATGGGACTGCAGCTGTTTGAGGTACTCCTCTCCGATGACGTCGTAGGGAGGGGAGACGCGGTCCTCGATCTTCTCGTTGTCCTTCAGAGCGGGCCTGTATCCTGCGAACGGTTTGAACTCGACCATTTTGGTGCACCTGGGGCCGAGTACGCCGAGATAGTATAAAAAGTAGGTCAGGGGCGTAGCCCCTGGGGAATCAGCAGATCCTGGGTACGGGGTCGCCCGACGGGGGCTCGAGGATCCTCTTTCCGCCGATCTCGGTTCTCATGACCACGCGGGGGATCTTGGATTCCACGGCGTGACCGATGATGGCCGCGTTCTTACCAAGCGGATGGGATCTGAGGGTCTTGAGCACCTCCTCAGCCATCTCGGGGACGCAGGCGATGACGACCTTCCCCTCGTTCCCGATGGACAGGGGATCGATGCCCAGCATCTCGCATGCGCTGACGACCCCGTCCCTGAGGGGGATGTCCTTCTCGTTGATCTCCATGCCGATGTTGGATTTGGAGCACCACTCGTTGAGGGTGTTGGCGAGGCCTCCCCTCGTGGGGTCCTTCATCGTGACTATGCCTCCGGTCTTGAGTCCCTCGGCGATGAGCCCGTTCAGCGGGGCGACGTCGCTCTGTATCTCGGATTCGAACCCGTATCCCTCCCTGAACGAGAGGAGAGCAACGCCGTGGTCGCCGACGGTTCCGGAGACAATGATGGCGTCACCGGGCCTGACGTTGCTGTCGGTCGCCCATCTGGAATCCACCTTCCTGTACTGCTGCGCGACCTCGATGTTGTGGTCCATGTACGGCGACCTCTTGCCTACGGCAGAGGTGACCATGAACATCTGGTCGACCGCTCCCGCATCCACGACCTTTGTGTCCCCGGTGGCAACGGGTACGCCGCAGGCCCTGCAGGTCTTTCCCATGGAGTCCATGACCCTGTCGACGATGTCCATCTCCAGTCCCGCTTCCAGGATGAGTGCGCACGAAAGTGCCAGAGGCTGCGCGCCCATGACGGAGATGTCGTTCACGGTACCGGCTACGGAGAGGCATCCGATGTCCCCTCCGGGGAAGAACAGCGGCTTGACGGTGTGTCCGTCGCTGGTGAACACGATGTCATCGATGACCGCGGAATCGTCGAGCGCGTCCAGCGGTACCTGGAAGTCCATCTTGGGGAAATGCGCAGTGACGTGCTTGGAGATGAAATCCTGCATGATCTCACCGCCGGAGCCGTGGTTCATCGTTAACTTTGCCATGGACGGGAATCCCGCATTAAGACGATAAAGGTTTGCTGTTACCATAAGATAAATATTCGAAAAATGTTGCGAATCACGGGCCTGTGGGGTAGCTTGGATATCCGTTCGGTCTTCGGAGCCGACAACCTGGGTTCGAATCCCGGCAGGCCCACTTCTGCCGTAAGGATTATTCGGATGCATTCCATCGTTCCCCCGATATAGATGAAAATCAGATACTGGTCGGATTTCGGTTGCCCGTTCTGCTACATCGCCGAGGTGAGGATGAAGAAGGCCCTCGCCGAACTGGGGATAGCGGACGAGACCCGCATAGATTTCCTCGCCTTCGAGCTGAACCCCAACGCCCGCAAGGTCCCCGTGCGCAACGTCGTGGAGGGATTCGCCAGGCATTACGGCTGTTCCATCGATCAGGCCGCCGCGCAGGTGGAGAGGATCGAGGCCATGGGAAGGGGCGAGGGACTGGTCTTCAGATACGGCACCGCACGCAACTCCAACACCTTCGACGCCCTGAGACTGACCAAGCTGGCACAGTCCAAGGGATACAGGTTCGGGAGCGAGTTCGTCGAGAGGATGTACAAGGCCTACTTCGAGGACAACCTCGTGATGGCCGATCATGACGTCCTCAGGAAGATAGCCGCGGATGCGGGCATGGATTCCAAGGAGGTGGACAACCTTCTCGACGGCGACAGGTTCGCCGACGAGGTCCGCAAGGACGAGTTCGAGGCACACCAGCTCGGCATCAACGCCGTACCGTTCTTCGTCATCAACGAGAAGTACGGGATCCCGGGAGCCGTCGACATCAAGGACATGAAGAGGGTGCTGATGAAGGCGTATTCCGAGGAGGAATCGGAACCCATCGAGGCCGGCATGGTCTGCGGTCCGGACGGATGCCGTCCCGCCAAGAAGGACTGAAAAAACGTAAGTTGTTTTGATGCCGGGCTTCCGCCCGGCTTTATTGTTCTCACTCGCTGTCCGCAGCGGGCTTCAGGAACTTCCAGCAGAGTGCTGCAAGTGCCGCACCGACGAGGGGTGCGAGGATGAAGACCCAGACCTGCTTGATGGCAAGGCTCTCGCCGACGAAGGCCATGAACAGTGCGGGGCCGAAGCTCCTTGCAGGGTTGACCGAGGTCCCGGTGAGGGTGATGCCCATCAGGTGGACGAGGGTGAGTGCGAGACCGATGACGACTCCGCCCTGTGCCGCGGTCGCCTTGGTGGAGGTGACTCCGAGCGCTGCGAGCACGAAGACGAAGGTTAGGAGGACCTCGACGAGGATCGCACCGAATGCGGTGAGGGCGTAGGCGTTGTAGTCCTCGCCGTAGCCGTTGCATCCGAGGCCCATCATCTTGATGAAGTCCTTGATGTGTCCGTCCGCTCCGCCGAACTGGGTGAGGAGCAGGAACAGGAGTCCAGCACCGACGATTCCTCCGATGAACTGGAAGATGATGTAGAAGATGAAATCGTCCTTCTTCATCCTGCCGTCGATGAACATTCCGAGTGAGATTGCGGGGTTGATGTGGCATCCAGAGACCCTTCCGAGACAGTATGCCATAGCAACCACGGAGAGACCGAATGCGAGAGCAGTGGCAATCAGGTTGCCGGTAACGACTGCGGTTCCGCATCCGACAAGGGTGAGTACGGCAGTGCCGATGGCCTCTGCGACGTACGCTTTCATGTTAGATTTGAAATCCATGGTTGGTTCCTTCTATCAGTCTTAAGGCTGAATGAAGCGACCAAACGCTCATCGGATATATTCTTTTCAGTTTTTCTGAACGCAAGTTCAGACGAACGTGATGAACAATCTCCTGGATTCAAGGGCTTCGCAGTGCTCCCACGGCCTGAGGTACTCCGCCGTGATCCTGAACTCACCGGGGATGGATGAGGAGATCTTCAGGGTCTGCACCCCCGGGGCTCCGCAGAGGTCCGAGTCGGTGTGGAACTCCGATGACAGCGTAAGTCCCTCCTCGATGGTCTTCACGACCCAACTGTATCCCGTGGACGGATTGGCCTCCAGATTCCATTCGAAGGTCTCTCCGACCTTCACCTCAACGGTCTGAACTTCATCGGACATGGTCCGTAGATGGGGAATCTAACATATAACCGTGTTGCTGGCACAGTGAGTGTACACTCAGGCGGATGCCTTCCTGCCGTAGAGGGTGAAGGCGTAGCTTCCGATGACCCCGAGGACGGCCATGACGATGCAGACCGCCCAGCCCGCGGCGTCCATGGAATCGTTGACCAGTTCCTGTATGATGATCATCAGCGAGCCGATGGTCAGTCCCATGATCAGCATGTAGGTCTCGGTGCGGAACCTCTTCAGGCACATGTCCATGACCTTGGCGAACCCGAACAGACCGATGAGGAGTCCGACGCACAGCGGTGCGATGAAATATATGTCCAGATGAGCGACGGAACTTATGGTGACCTCGAACAGTCCCAGCGCTATGAGCAGGGAGGAACCGCTGATACCGGGCATGACCTTGGATACCGCCAGCACTATGCCGCACAGTGCGAACAGCACCATGTTGCCGATGCTGTGGTCGTCGGTGTCGACCACGCGTCCCCCGCCGTTGACGACCATGAGCGCTATGATTATCCCAAGTCCGACCGCGAGACACACTATCGAGGCGACGGACATCTTCGATCCCTTCTCGTACCCGGTGAGCTTCCATACCTCGGGGATCTGGGCCACTATCAGTCCGAAGAAGAACGCCATCATCGGCGCCGCGAACCTGTCCAGCGTCCAGTCCAGGAATAGCGTGCACGCCAGCATCCCGACCAGCAGACCGGATGCGATCGCCACCAGGAAGAAGAACTCCGGTCTGATCTTCTGACGGAGCTCGCTTATGTCCTCGATGAGGCGCTCGTAGCTCCCGCAGAGGACGAGGATGAGCCCTCCGCTGACTCCCGGGAGGATGGATGCGATACCCGTGACCACTCCGTTTATGAAACTGCGCAGGTGGTCCTTGAGCGATTCCGCCATGTGTTCGCATCCTCCATCATCGCTTTAATGTTTTTGTCATGACCGCGGACCTCACGGTGTATCCGGACGATCCGTAAAGTGAATATGCTGGCTCATTGCAGGGCGATACGTCGAGCTGCATGGTGTACAATCCCTTGTCGACGCACCACGATTCCGCCGCGGAGACCAGCTCCCTGCCGATCCCCCTCCCGCGGAGTTCCTCGGAGACGTATATGCCGAGAAGGTATCCCGTCTCCTCCGCCGTGTACTGGTCGCGCGATACTCCCATCCACAGCATGCCCCTGTTCCCCGTGCCGTCGGTGAGTATGAAGGCCTCGTCCCCCATCCTGCGCGACGAGAGACTGTCCATGGCCACCGCTACGGTGGTGTCCGACCAGAGGTCCGCTAGCCTCGCCTCCGCGTCGGTGACGGACGCCGTGAGGGATTCTCTGATGCATTCCGCCATGTACGGCAGGTCGGATGTCTCCGCGGGTCTGAGGGCCAGTCCGCAGTCCAGCACGAGTTTCATGCCACCCCTAACCACTTAACTTTATATAGAATGATGGATAGATTCGAGATTACGAACATTTATATAGAAGGACTAACGTCACAGGGCATAGTATAGTCCAATATACTTTGGAGGAATAAGACATGGGAATGGGTAACGCACCTATCGTGATTCTTAAGGAAGGAACAAAGAGAGACAAGGGAAAGGACGCTCAGTTCAACAACATCGCGGCCGCAAGGACGATCTCCGATGCTGTCAGGAGCAGTCTCGGACCCAGAGGAATGGACAAGATGCTCGTGGACTCCATGGGCGACGTGGTCATCACCAACGACGGTGTGACCATCCTCAAGGAGATCGACGTACAGCACCCCGCAGCAAAGATGCTGGTCGAGGTCGCAAAGACCCAGGACCAGGAGGTCGGGGACGGAACCACAACCTCCGTCATCCTCGCAGGAGAGCTCCTCAAGAAGGCGGTCGACATGGTCGACTCCAACGTCCACCCCACCGTCATCGCCAACGGTTACAGGCTCGCATGCGCACAGACGCAGAAGATCCTCGTCGACATCTCCAAGAAGGTCGGCATCAAGGACGAGAAGGTCCTCGAGGACATCGCCGGAACCGCGATGAACAGCAAGCAGATCAACAACGCGAAGGACTTCTTCAGCAAGCTCGTCGTCGAGGCCGTCAAGACTGTCGCACAGAAGGACGGAAAGAAGTACAAGGTCGACCTCAACAACATTCAGACCGTCAAGAAGACCGGTGCCTCCATGGAGGAGACCGAGCTCGTCAAGGGTCTGATCATCGACAAGGAGCCCGTCCACTCCGCGATGCCCAAGTACATCGAGAACGCCAAGATCGCACTGATCGACGCACCCTTCGAGGTCAAGAAGACCGAGATCGAGGCCAAGATCCAGATCACCGACCCCACCCAGCTCAACGCATTCCTCGAGGAGGAGGAGAACATGCTCAGGAGGATGGTCGAGAAGGTCAAGAAGACCGGAGCCAACGTCGTCTTCTGCCAGAAGGGAATCGATGACCTCGCCAACCACTTCCTCGCCAAGGAGGGAATCTACGCGGCAAGGCGTGTCAAGAAGTCCGATATGGAGAAGATCTCCGTGTCCACCGGAGCTGTCATCATCAACAAGCTCGACGAGCTCAGCAAGGAGGACCTCGGAACCGCAGGATGCGTAGAGGTCAAGAAGGTTCAGGGAGAGGACATGACCTTCATCACCGGAATGAAGGATGTCAAGAGCGTCTCCATCCTCATCAGGGGAGGAACCCAGCACATCATCGACGAGATCGAGAGGTCCCTCATCGATGCCTGGTCCGTCGTCAAGGTCGCCATCGAGGACGGCATGATGACAACCGGCGGAGGATCCACCGCGGTCGAGCTCGCCATGCAGCTCAGGAACTACTCCGCATCCGTCGGAGGAAGGGAGCAGATCGCGATCGACAACTTCGCGTCCGCACTCGAGAGCATCCCCACCACCCTGGCGGAGAACGCAGGTCTCGACCCCATCGACATCCTGATCGAGATGAGGAAGCAGCACAAGGAGGGCAAGATCCACGCCGGACTCAATCCGTTCACCGGAAAGGTGGAGGACATGGAGAAGCTCAAGGTCCTCGAGCCCTACAGGATCGGAAAACAGGCCATCAACTGCGCGACCGATGCCGCGATCATGATCCTCAGGATCGACGACGTCATCGCTGCACGCGGCATGCCCATGCCCGCCGGCCCGCCGGGAGCAGGAATGCCCACCTCCGGTGACGACTGAAAACACTGAAAAACGGGGCTCCGGCCCCACTTTCCAGCATTATCCAACGATTCAGGAGCGGTAGTATGACTGATAAGTCTAAACAGGAAGAGCCCAAGGAGGAGACCGTTGAGGAGAAGACGGCCGACCCGTTGGCGGAGGCGCAGGCGAAGGCCGAGGAGTACCTCGACATGGCCAGAAGGGTGCAGGCCGATTTCGACAACTACCGCAAGAGGTCCCAGAAGGAGAAGGAGGATTACAAGGCGTTCGCCACGGCGGACCTGCTGTCCGACCTCCTGACCATCGTGGACGACCTGGACAGGGCGCTCGAGCACAACAAAGATGACAACGACTTCGTAACCGGTGTCAAGGGCGTCAGGAAGAACCTCATGAAGGTCCTGGAATCCAAGGGCCTGAAGGAGATCGACACCTCCGGGAAGTTCGATCCGAACTACCACGAGGCATTCGGCATGGTAGAGGCCGATACCGACGGGGACATCGCGGAGGTGTTCCAGAAAGGATACAGCATCGGATCCCGCGTGCTGAGGACAGCGAAGGTCAAAGTGACCAAGAAGAAAACCAATTGAAACTCAAAGAGGGGAATAATATGTCAAGAATAATCGGAATCGATTTGGGAACAAGCAATTCCGCCGTATCCGTCATGGAGGGCGGAAAGCCTACAATGATCAACAGCGAAGAGGGTACGAGCATCGGCGGAAAGTCATTCCCGTCATATGTCGCGTTCACGCAGGACGGACAGCTCCTCGTCGGTGAGCCCGCCAGGAGGCAGGCGGTCACCAACCCCAACGGAACGATCAAGAACGTCAAGAGGAAGATGGGAACCAGCGAGAAGGTCTACGCCAACGGTAAGGAGTACACCCCCCAGCAGATCTCCGCGTTCATCCTCCAGAAGATCAAGAGGGACGCAGAGACCTATCTCGGCGGAGAGAAGATCGAGAAGGCGGTCATCACCGTCCCCGCATACTTCGACGACAACCAGAGGCAGGCGACAAAGGACGCAGGCGCCATCGCCGGACTCGACGTCGTACGTATCATCAACGAACCTACCGCGGCAGCGCTCGCATACGGTCTCGACAAGGGCAACGTGGAGCAGAAGATCCTGGTCTTCGACCTCGGAGGAGGAACCCTCGATGTCACCATCATGGACTTCAGCGACGGAGTGTTCGAGGTCCTCTCCACCTCCGGAGACACCAAGCTCGGAGGATCGGACATGGACGAGGCCATCACCAACTACGTGATCGGCGAGTTCAAGAAGGAGACCGGGATCGACCTCTCCCAGGACAACATGGCGTTCTGGAGGGTCAGGGAGGCATGCGAGAAGGCCAAGATCGAGCTGTCCACAACCATGCAGACCGAGATCAACCTCCCGTTCATCGCATCCGACGCATCCGGACCCAAGCACCTCGTCAAGACACTGACCCGTGCGAAGCTCGAGGAGATCGTCGAGCCCATCGTCGCACGCTGCAGGCAGTCGATCATGCAGGCCATGAGCGATGCCGGACTCAACGCGGACAAGATCGACAAGATCATCATGGTCGGCGGACCCACCAGGATGCCGATCGTCCAGAACTTCGTCGAGAACATCGTCGGACCCAAGATCCAGCGCGGAATCGACCCGATGG
>JAEEGK010000945.1_pt1 | contig 72740 bp, 55 predicted proteins | sample 8958771 | NCBI WGS metagenome assembly JAEEGK01 (sample SAMN16246547, study PRJNA631951) | gut metagenome | biome: gut microbiome; feature: rumen; material: SC-attached | host: Bos | place: Iran: Karaj | collected 2018-10
ACAATACCATGCTCTCCATCAGGACTAGGTGGAACTACACAAGTAAGCTTTTTCCAGCCACTGAAACCGAGTGAACCCATGTAAAGTTCATAGTTTCTTCCAAAATAATCCTGCAAAAGAAGATACATTTCATGATCCTGGTTACGACCACAAGCCCATACAGAAACTGTCTTTACAGTTCCTTCTACAGGATATGGACGACCTGCTGTGATTGTGAATGAATCCAAACCACGGCGGAAGAAGTCAACTCTTACACCAAGAACGAGTGTATCTTCATCTTCTTTACCTTCATCTTCCTTGAGAGGCTCCTTCATAGCAGGGCTTCCTTCAAAAAGACGAGCAGCAATAGTACCATCATCTGGAGAAATATGAACATACCATGAACCTTCACGTTCAAACTTATCTACAGAAATCTCGCGAAGAGAAAGCATAGCAGAATCTGCACCTACAGTTTCTGGATTAGGATCTGTAAGGCTCTGTGCAAAAAGTGCACCTGCTACTGCAAAAATCAAACTTAATGCTACTAATTTTTTCATTTTTCATCTCCTACAGATTTAACTCCATCATCACCGCTATCATCACCAAAATCAACTTCTCTGAGTTCATATCCAGCGTAGATGTAAGAGAGAGAATTAGAAGTATATTTAATCTGATCAAAGAAAATTACGTAGTTATCAACATATTCTGCGGCATCAGAACGGATTCTAAAGCCTACAAATGTCATGCTTTCTGGGCCTGAACGAAGGTGTGAATGCTGTGAAATCCAGCCTGGAATATTTACAACAATATTTCTCCAGCCATTGAAAGCCAAAGTACCAGCCTGAAGAACATTTACACGACCATAAGCATCACGAACCATGATTTCAAGATAGTAATTGTAGTTTGCACCCCAAATCCAGAAGTCAATCTGGCTTACAGTTCCTACAAAAGGAATCTCAAAACGCTTTCCGTCAACAGTAGGATAAACTTCAAACCAGTTATCTCCTTTACGGTTGAAAGCAGTTTTTACACCAAAAACCTTAGCGCCATCTTCACCGTCTCTGCGAAGCTGCTTGAGGGAATTAGGAATTCCATCATAATAACCTGTTTTTGGATATCCTTCTGCTACAAAGCGGCTTGAATTAACAGACCAATCCCAGTTGTAGCTCTTGCTACCATAGGCATAATCCTGACCATTTGGATTGTCAAAATTATCCAATACAAAAGTCTCGATACTTCTTGAACTTGGCTGCGCAAAGATTGGAAGCCCGATCAAACAAAAGCATGCAAGACCGATAAAGACTTTAAGTCCCCTTTTCATGCAAAACTCCTTAAACTTTATCATTCCGATAAAAATAATATTACATTATTATATCGGCATAATCAGTCGAATTTATAACTCTTTCAATTATATTTCCTATATTATTCTTTGTCAAACGATTTTATATTGAATAATTACCCATTTTAAACTATTATATAGTACAAAGAACCGCCGGAATCTAAATGACCGGCAAAAGGATGTTTTTATGGCTATAATTAGTTACAAAGATCTTGGCCTTGTAAATACACGCGATATGTTTGCAAAGGCTATCAAGGGTGGATATGCAATTCCTGCATATAACTTCAATAATATGGAACAGATGCAGGCTATTATTCAGGCTTGTGTTGAAACAAAGTCTCCTGTAATCTTACAGGTTTCTAAGGGTGCTCGTGCTTATGCAGACAAGTACATCTTGCGCAACATGGCACGCGGAGCTGTTGAATATGCTCACGAACTTGGATGTGATATTCCTATCGTTCTTCACCTTGACCACGGTCCAAACTTCGAAGTTGCTAAGGACTGTATCGATAACGGATTCTCTTCTGTTATGATCGATGGTTCTGCACTTCCTTACGATGAAAACGTAGCTCTTACAAAGCAGGTTGTTGACTATGCTCACCAGTACGACGTTACAGTAGAAGCTGAACTTGGTGTTCTTGGTGGTGTAGAAGACGATGTTGCTGCTGAAGAATCAAAATACACAAAGCCAGAAGAAGTTGTAGACTTCACTTCTAAGACAGGATGTGACTCACTTGCAATTTCTATTGGTACTTCACACGGACGCTGTAAGTTCACTCCAGCTCAGTGTACACGCACTGCTGACGGTGTTCTTATTCCTCCTCCACTGGCTTTCAACGTTCTTGAAGAAATTGAAAAGCAGCTCCCAGGATTCCCAATCGTACTTCACGGTTCTTCTTCTGTTCCTGTTGAATATGTAAAGATTATTGAACAGTACGGCGGAAAGATTCCTGATTCAGTTGGTATTCCGGAAGAACAGCTCCGCAAGGCTGCTAAGTCTGCTGTATGTAAGATCAACATCGACTCTGATGGTCGTCTTGCAATGACTGCTGCTGTAAGAAAGTTCCTTGCAGAAAATCCTGAAGCTTTTGACCCACGCCAGTTCCTTTCTGCTGCACGTGACGAAGCTAAAAAGATGTACATGCACAAGAATAATGAAGTTCTTGGTTCTGCAGGACATGCACTTGACTAATTAGGGTCATAAGAATACATCGTCATTGCGAGCGTAGTGTGGCAATCCACATTATAAAATGGATTGCCACGTCGCATACGCTCTTCGCAATGACGATTTTTTTTTATTTATTAAAAAGCTGCTTTATTGCAAGAAGTGCAAATGGGATTAGGGTGTATACAATTCCCAGAATGAGAATGAGTGCGAAGCCGTGGTTTATGGCGTAAAGGGCATCGCTGGCAGCAGGATAAATCAGATATATTAAAATAATCAGAACATTCAGAATTACAAAAGCAATCTTTTTATTTACAAGACTCTGGTACAAGCTTATAAGGCAGATTGAAATCTGAATAATCATTGCAAGATAAATGAACGGCTTTAAGAAAAGGTCGTAAGCCTGATAGTAAAATTCAGAAGATGAAATTACACAATACGGAAGATATACTGCAAAAAATGAACACATCAAAGGGAAAAAGTTCTTTACTTTATATTCCCAGGTGTCGCGGGTAATAAGTGCAAATAAAACGCTTACGATGATAATTGGTAAAAAATTCTGCTTTAAAAGATAATACACAAAATTTTCAGAGAATGACGAATAAATAAGCCTGTGTTCATAAGAGAAGAAGTAGCGGCAGGCACAGACAATTACGGCAGAAAAAAAGCCGGCGAGTGATGGCAGGATAATTTTTTTGTCTTTTACAATAAAACAATATGCGGTAAATGCACAAGGCAATAATAAAATCAAAAATAAAAGCATATAGATAAAATACAATTTATTTGGGATTCATTCAACCCGTATTCGAATAATTGCTGCAGTCCCTTCCACAGTGATTTTTTCTCCCGGTAATACTGCATAGATTTCTTCGGGTTGGATTTTCTTGCCTACCTGGTCGGCACTGGTGCGAATTACAGCTTTGTTTTCGGACAGAATGTAGAGAAGCTGAGTGTCTTTAGCAGGGTCGCTGCCGCTGCAGAACATGCTCCAACCGCCACGGACATTTATCTGTTCAAGGCTGAAATACGGACATTCAAAATTTCCTGTGAATTGTGCAACTGGTTTACGGGCGTCGTTTTTTATTACGGCAAGTCCTTTTTCTATATGCACTTCTCTTCCCCTGCCCCAGTCGTAGAGGCGGTAGGTAAGGTCGCAGGATTGCTGAACTTCCAGCAGGCGCAGGCCCCCGCCAATTGCGTGAACTGTCCCGGCCGGAATATAAATAAAATCACCTTTGTGCACGTTTACAAAGTTCAGATATGGTTCCAGGGCGTTGTCTTTGATTGCCCGGGCCAGTTGTTCACTGGTGGCATTTTGTTTTAGGCCATATACGAGGCGGGCATCTGGAGCAGCGTCGAGTACATACCAGCATTCGGTTTTTCCACGGTTGCCCGGGCCTTCCAGTTCAAGAGCCTTCTGGTCATCCGGGTGAACCTGAATTGAAAGTGTGTCGTTTGCCTGTATGATTTTTACCAGAAGCGGGAACTCACCGCCACAGGCCTGTACTAATTCACTTTGCGGACCATTAGGGTGAGTAGACGCAATCCAAAGCTCATAGCCCCATATTTTTTCTGATGTAATTGGTTTTAGTTTGAGCATTATTTATCCCACAACTTCTCTGGATAATAACCTTCTTTAATTTTCTTGGCAATTTCGTCCTTTACAAGCTGGCGGTCTTCGGGATAAGTCATGCCGAACCAGGTTTCCTGAGATGTAAAGAATTTGATGATTCCTTTGCCGTGAGCAATAATATCGCCTGCCGAAACTGGAAGAAGGGCTTCTGCCTTTGGTGCAGTTGAGTTAGCTGCAATAAAGTTATCCCAGTAAACGTGGAATTCTTCAAAAGCCTTTGGAGTGAATCCGAACAGGTTCATACTAACCCACTCTTTTCCTGTGAGCAGTTTCTTCTGGCCGTCAATATCGCTTATAATCTGATCTTTTTCGTCGTAGTAGATTTTCAGGTTTTCTACGATTGTATCAAGGCAACCGTCTTTTACAGTGCAGACACCGCGGCTTACAGAACCGGAACGGCTCATTGTATTTCCAAGAACATATCCAACCATGGCATGCTCTGTACAGTCATTATTTATAGAAGAAAGATAGCCTCCAAGAACTTCAAATGCCTGGCGGCCATAATAGTCATCAGAGTTGATAACAGCAAAAGGAGTTTTGATTGCTTTTTCGGCACACAAAACGGCGTGAGTTGTTCCCCATGGCTTTGCGCGGTCCTTGCTGTCTGCAATCTGCTGTGGGGTCAGAAGACTGTCCATATTCTGGAAAACGTATTCTGCATCACAGTTGCGTGCTACACGGTCAAAAAGGCGCTCGCGGAATGCCTGTTCAATATCTTTACGGATAATGAATACAACTTTTCCAAAGCCGCTTTTCATTGCGTCATAAGTTGCAAAGTCAAGAAGGCATTCGTCGTGAAGGCCTACTCCGTCTATCTGTTTTACGCCACCATAGCGGCTTCCCATTCCTGCTGCAAGTACAAGTAGTGTTGGTTTCATGAATTACTCCTTAATTACTGTTTCGAGCGCAAGCTTCATCATATCTTTGAATGTAAGCTGGCGTTCTTCGGCGGTTGTTGCTTCGCCTGTTATGATATGGTCGCTTACTGTAAGAATTGCAAGTGCCTTTCGGTTGAACTGTGCAGCAAGTGTATACAATTCTGCTGCTTCCATTTCAAGTCCTGCAACTCCGTATTTTTTCCAGAGCTTCCAGTTTTCGTTTTCGTCGTAAAAGCGGTCGCTTGAGGCACAAGGAGCAACTACAGCCTTAAGGCCAAGCTCCTTTGCTGTGTTATAGGCCTTGTCCAGAAGTTCAAAGCTTGGAACAGGTGCAAAATGCATGAGCCCAAAGCGCTGACTCTGAAGTGCTGAATCTGTACAGGCAGCATTTGCAATAATGATATCACGAACCTTTACATCTTCACGGATTGAGCCGCATGTTCCAATACGAACAGCCTTCTGAACATTATAGAATTGGAAAAGCTCTTGTGCGTATATAGAAAGCGACGGCTGTCCCATTCCTGTTCCCTGAACAGAAATCTTTTTACCTTTATAAGTTCCGGTAAAACCAAACATTCCGCGCACTTCGTTATAGCAAACTGCGTTTTCCAGGAAATTTTCTGCAATAAATTTAGCTCTGAGCGGGTCACCCGGCAACAGAACTGTATCTGCGATTGCACCTTCTGGTGCGTTAATGTGTGTACTCATAAGAATATTATAAGACTAAAAAGAAAAAGAATCAAATTAACAATATGAATACATATATAAAAAAATGACGGCCACTCCCGTGAAAAATAGACTCGTCCAGCTGAGAAACCTGTCCGAGTCAATTTTTCACTCCGTGTCCGTCATTTTTTTTACAATTTATTCTTGTATTTTTATTTGTTAAATTGCTTATTTACTTCTTCGACTGCACACAGTAACTCACCTATTGATTCCGGGGTGGTATGCGGTCCAAAGCTGAATCTTACGGCATTCTCGCTGATTTGTGGAGTGATGTGCATGGCTTCTAGAACCGGGCGTTTATTCTTTTTTGAAGAACATGCGCTGCCGGTGGATATGTAAAAGCCTTTTGAATCCAAGGCTCGCAGCATTACGTTTCCCGGGATATGGTCAAAGGCGGCCTGGACTACGTATGGTGAAAAGAGTTCAGGATTTTCAAGGCGGCCTTGTGGGACTATTGTGCAGCCTTTAAGTTCGGCAAGTTTTTTTACAAAGTCATCTGTTGTCTGGCGCTGCTGGGAATTGTCTTTGTTGTAGTAACGTTCAAGAGCAAGAGAGAATGCAACTGCCCCAAGAACATTTTCTGTACCGCTGCGCATTCCTTTTTCCTGACCGCCGCCTCGCAAAAAGACATCGAACTGATCTTTTACATAAAGGATTCCGATTCCACGAGGACCGCAGATTTTGTGAGAGCTCAAGGCTGCACTGTCTATGCCGGGGTGTGCAAGGGTCAAATTGATTTTTCCTGCTGCCTGAACACAATCAACGTGGAACTTAGGCTTACGCTTACCTGCACTCCACTTTGTGATTGCATCTGCAATTTCATAAATGGGCTGAATTACTCCAGTTTCGTTATTTACTGCCATGATGCAGACAAGAGTTGTATCAGAAGTAAGAGAATCAACAACTGCCTGTGGTGTTATAATTCCGTTTTTATCTGCGGCAAGCTGTTCTACATTCCAGCCGCATTTTTTGAGTGCAAGGGCCTGTTCGCGTACAGCTGGATGTTCAATTGAGCTGATAAGGATTTTTCCTGCTGCAGGTTTTGCCAGCTGAGCCAATAAAGGAATCTGGTCGCTTTCTGTTCCGCCACTTGTAAAATAGATTGTATCTGTTGGAACTCCAAGAGCTTTTGCAGAACGTTCGCGTGCCTGCTCTAAAAGTGTGCGTGCGTTTTTTCCAACTGTGTGTGTGCTTGAAGGGTTACCCCAATCAGTCAGTGTGAGTTCAACTGCCTGCTTTAAAATATCTTCGTCTGCCGGACTTGTTGCAGCCCAGTCAAAATAATGTGATTTGTAATCCATAGTAAAACCTTAGTAGGTCTTGTCCATTGCCTGAAGTTCTTCGATGTTCTTTTTAAGGCGTTCAATTTCACGGGTGAGCATGCGTTCATAGTCTAAATCTCCGCTGACTATACGGGCACTTTCATCTTCCCACGCCTGTTTGTCTGTTATAAAAAGAAAGCTGAATGAAGGAGCACTTGCTTTTTCACACCAGACCTTAGCTTCCTTCCAGTAGTACAAGCCTGCTTCATAACAAGATAACGCTTTTTCCATGTTTCGTAAATATTCATCTTTCCAGGGAGAATCATAGAAGTAAATACATTTTTTGTCGTAAATGCGTCCAAGACGCAGATGCTGCTCAATAAGCTTAAGATTTATGTGCATTTGAAAGAGATAGCGGTATTTTTCCCACTGTTTTTCTGTTTCAATCTTAAAATCAACATACTGAGGATTACAAAAATCGGCCTGAGCGGCTTTTTCGAGCCAGTAGATGTTTTCAATACAGTCATCGGGATACTGTTGATAATGAACATGATAAAGCTTGTACCAGTCTTCCTTGTATTTAACCATGTAGGCGTGGGTTGGAGAAAGAGGAATTGTAAATAAGATGCTGGCGAAAACAAAAAATAAAATAAGCTTTTTCACATAAAGATTATCGGAAATAAATAAAATATTATTAGAATGAAAATATGAACATATATTTACGGGTATTTTGGGAACTTTTTTCAAAATACCCGTAAACAAAACCAGAAAACATATTTGATTACGGGTGTTTTAGAAACTCTTTTCAAAATACCCGTAAACCTCTAACATAAACCTTCTTGTGTTTACGGGTATTTGACAATTTTCTTGAAGAATACCCGTAAACAAAACCAGAAAATTTATATGTCTACGGGTCTGTTAGGTTCTTTTTTCAAATTACCCGTAAACTAAAACTGGTTGCCCTTATTGATCAGGTGAATATGGACTTAATAAAGAGAAAATTGCAGAAAAGTTATTTTTTGATTGCCTTGGAAATTGTTTTTGAAATATCTTCTATACTCTTACTTGCATCAATCCTTATTATTTTCATTTCCTCTTTGAGGCCGGGGTCGGATTCGTACATGGAAATTACTTTTTCATACAAGGCGGCAATTTTTTTCTGGGCTTCGAGGTTTTCATAGATTTCTTTCTGGCCCTTGCGGTTATTTACTCGGGCAAGCGAGATTTCGGGATTTATATCAAAAAAGAAAAGATATTCCGGCAAGGGAAAAGGTGAATTTAACAGCTGTGGCAATTCCAGCCCGCAGGAAACTGACTGATAAGCAAGACTTGAAAAAAAATAGCGGTCACTTACGACAATTTTCCCGGAATTACAAAGCTCCTCTACTCCACCCTTGCCAAAAATGTGTTCACAGCGGTCTGCGGCAAAAAGATAAGCGTTGGTACGCTCGTCTACTTTAAAGTCTCCGGCCAGCATCTGACGCAAAAACTTTCCTGTAGGGCCCGAAGTTGGCTCTGCAGTTGCAATATATTTTTGCGGGTTACTTTCCACCAGTTTTTTTATCTGCGTAGAAGTCCCCGCCCCATCTATTCCTTCAAAAACTATAAAATTCTTCAAAACCATACGGTCATTATAACATTGATTTTTCTTAATTTCTATGGTATTGTTCTTATAGTTTTAATGGGGGCTAATATGGGAGCACGCGGAGAACTTTTTACTACACAAATTTATCTTGATAACCGTTCATATTTTTTTAATGTAAAAGAAAACAGAACCGGAGATGTATTCCTGCAGATTGTTGAAAGCAAAAACAGAGACGGTGTTGAAGCTGACAGACACCAGATTGCAATTTTTGCAGAAGATATGCAGAAGTTTCTTCAGGGAATGGATAAATCGCTTGAGTTTATAGAAAAAGACCGCAAGGCTCGCCAGAAGGCAGCAAAGGAAAAGCGCGCTGCTAAGGATGCCGCCTATGCAAAAGGAAGCACTGCTAAAAAAGTGTACCGTGTAAAAAACGATAAACCTGCCGCAAAGGTTGATGACGGAATTAAACGAACCGGCCGAGTACATGTTGTTTCTAAGAAGCCGAGTGAATCATGACGTTAGACTTTAAATGACAGCCGCTGGATTGGGGATGGGCCCAACTGGCGGCATATTTTTTTATGGGCAGGGGTTGGATAGCCCTTGTGACGGGCATATCCATATTCCGGATACTTTTTATCATATTCAATCATAATACGATCTCGACAGACCTTGGCTATAATTGAAGCAGCCATTACACAGGGATACTTTGCATCGGCTTTGGGTTCTGCACGGCAAGGGAAAGGGACGTCGGGACAATAATTTCCGTCGCTAAGGCCTTTTAGTGTTGATGTTGTAGATTGCCATGTCGCTCCGCTCCCCGCCATGACAGGGAAACGTTCCTGCAAATCTTCATACGCAAGCTTCATTGCCAAAAGGCTGGCCTGTAAAATATTTATCTGGTCAATTTTTTTGTGATCTACAATTCCAATGCCCCACATGGCTTTTTCTTTTATAAGGGCCTCTGCAAAAAGACGTTTTTTTTCCGAAAGTTTTTTGGAGTCATTTAATATTTCAACCGGAAAATCAGGAGGAAGAATTACTGCCCCTGCAACAACGGGTCCCGCTAAAGGTCCGCGGCCTGCTTCATCAAAACCTACTGTCATCTTTTTGTTTTATGCTGCATGCAGAATCGGTATAGACCGGTGCCGAGTTAGAAGCGTTTTTAAGGCTTGCCTTATAGCTGTTCTTTTCAAGAGTACCTGTAGCCGCAAAGAATTCAGCTACTCTTCCCTTTTCACCGGAAATTTTAAATGAGTTGTTGCTTATATAAACATCACCCTGATTCAACGAAAGAATTACAGAAGTAGCAGCTGTAGTGTTTATAGAAGAATTCTGAATATTTACATTTGTGCGCACACCTGAAATAAAGGAGGCATAACTGGAAGCAGAAACAGAAGCAATAGTTCCATTTATATTTACAGAAGAACGGATTGCCTCTGTAAATAATCCGTTTGAATCAAACAAGGCAGCAATCTGACAGTTCTTAATATCAAGCACAGAATCTTCAAGCTTAAAATATGGAACAAGTCCGTCTATTTTATACAAAGCCTTGCCATCACCGGCAGCGCAGATAGTAAAGTTTTCAATAGTAAGATTTGAATTTTTTACAACAAGACTTGCACCCTGTTCAAACTCAAGTGAAGCATCATCTTCGTTTACAAAAAGACAATTTGAAACAATGTAATGAACGCCTGCAGGAACAACAAGCTGGCCCTTTACCTGAAGACATGCATACCTGCCTTTATTAATTGCCTGCATACACTGATCAAAGGTTGCATATGGCCGTAAAGAAGTTCCGTCGGCAATAGAGGCGTCGGCAAAGGAATTATAATAATAATTGTACTGGTCAATAATTACACCATAGGTAGCAACAGGACCAATATTTTTTTCATTTTTAGAATATGCCGCTACCTTAAAATAAACTGCACCGTTTCCTTCCGGCAAAAGAACAAAGCTTAATGAAGAAGAATCGGCCTTTTTAAAATTATCAGCGCGAATAGAAGCAAAAACATCAGAATCCTGGGAATATGTTTCGGAAGCAGAAGTAATTGTATAAGGCTCACTTATTGCATAATATAAATCGCTTGAAGTTTCGCCTTTAATAGAAATTGCAACAGGCTCTCTTGAATAAAACGATGCGGCATTTGTAGAAATGAGTGGAGTTGAAGGAGGCCGCTTGTTTATAGCAAAAGGAACTTCAAGCATTCCCTGATAAACTGAATTTGTATAAAAACCAATCTGCAGAGTACCAGAAACACTGTCGCCATAAAAAGTGTCTACTCCAAGCTGAGTAAAAAGTTCCTGATAACTTGTTGTTTCTGAACCGCCGGAAGAAAGCACGCTCATGGAATATGAAGCATCACCCTGCAGGGCAAAAATCAAACTTCCGTCATCACCTGAAGTCTGTTCAAGCTCGGGCTTTGGAGGAAGAACAAAAAAGTCTACAGGATTTCCTTCCTTATACTCAAGATTCTGCCAGCGGATCATATGGCTTACAGAACGGTCAAGTTTAATGCTTTTTTTAGGAAGCTCCCAGTATTCAGAATCTATTTTGTAAATGTAATTTTCGTTTGTAAAGGTAATAGTGTCCCAGTCTGTAATTACAAAAGGAACATCGCGGCGGCTGTAAACTCCTGCTGTCTGCGGGAAGGTCTTAATAATAAAACGCCATTTTTTTCCGTTGGCCTGGTCGAGCAAGGTACAGGGAATATAGCGGGTCAAAACTGAACTTTGCGAAATTGAAAGATCGCGCCCCGTAAGAAAAGAATCAGGCGGAAGACCAAAACTGTATTGAAGGGTTTCTGGAATAGAAAGAATTGAACCCGAAGTATAATTTAAAATGCCAGAATCATAAAAAGAGGAAATAAAAGAGCCGTAGTCGGCCGAAAAGGCATTATCGGGCAGAACCGTATATTTTACAGTAATTTCTTCTTTATTCTTTCCTGTTTTTGCAATGCGGATTTCTACAGGGCCGTCAAGGTCAATAAGAACCGGTCCGTCGTAGGCAAAACCAAAGGTTTCAGGGTCGGTGCCGTTTAAAGAATAAAAGCACTCCCCTGTTCCGTCTGTTTCCAGCACAAGCATCTGGCGGTTTGCAAAGGTGCCCTCTATAGGGCTGATTACCTTAAGCTGGGCAAAGGCAGCCGCAGAGAAAAATATGCTTACAAAAAAAACAATCAGCTTTTTCATTTATTTTAGTTTTCTCCAAGGTACGGCGAAAGAACATCAATAAGTTCAGGGTCGTCCTTAAAATAATATTCTTCAAGTTCTTTTTTAGAAAGGCCTACAAGCTCATGACTCATATAATGAATCCAGCGGTTTTCGTCCGGAGTATTAATCTCAAACTTACGGCAGTAATAATCAGGCTGAATCGGAAGCTGCTCTTTATAATAGGTAAAATATTTATAATCATGAACAACAACTTTAATATCTTCGCGGGGAATACCACGGCTGTTCATAAGAGTTTCTACAAGACAGTTGATTGTACGGCCTGAATCGAAAATATCATCTACAAGAAGAATTTTATCTCCAGGTCTAAGGTTTTCAGGCGGATAAGTCCATCCATCAATAAAAACCTTGGTATGCTGGGCAACATCAGAATAAGAACGTGCAACAACTCCCGCATACAAAACAGGATGAAATTTCTTAACCTTGCTTATAATTTTAAAATATTCGCTGATGATATTTGCCATATAAGCTCCACCCCTGAGCGAACAGTAAATTACATCGGGTATAAAGCCATCCTTATAAATCTTATTTGCAAGCTTGAGCGCATTGTTTCGGACAGTTTCGTATTCAAGAAATTCTTTAATCATAGTTGCCTCTGAAAGTATTTAAATAATTATACTTGATTCTGTGTGTTTTTTAAAGAATTTTCCAACTTTTTTCCGATTTTTTAAGAATTTACTTCCTCTTTTTAAAAAATTTTTTGTTAACTATAGTATAGGAATTTTTATTCCAAGGAGATTTATATGTCAGAAACAGTTTTTGACAACATTGATCCTGCCACCTTGGAGCGGATTAAGAAACTAAGGCTCATTGATGATGAGCTTATGACTGTGGTATTCAGCGGGGATAAAAAGGCAACAGAACTGCTGATTAGAATCCTTTTGAACAGGAATGATCTTAGGGTCACAAAATCAATGACTCAGGAGCAGAAACACAATCTGTTTGGCCGTTCGGTCACGCTTGATATTGTAGCAGAAGATATTTTCAGAACCGAATACAACATCGAGATTCAGCGTGCCGACAAAGGAGCTGGCGGAAGAAGAATCCGTTATCATCAGGCAATGCTTGACAGTCACACTCTCAAGAAACAAGATAATTTCGATTTGCTTCCTAATCTTTACATCATCTTTATTCTTGAGCATGACTTATTCGGCAAAAATGAACCTTTTTATTATGTTAACAAAACCCTTAACATTAATGATGAAGATGGAAACCCTTTGCTTTTTGATGATGGTTGTAATATAATGTACGTCAATGGCGAATACGAGGGTGAAGATGCGCTTGGAAAACTGATGCACGACTTTTCAACACCGAATGCCGACGAAATGTATTACACAGAGCTTGCCGAAAAGGTAAGGTTTTATAAACAGGATGAAACGGGGGTTAAAATGGCAAGTAAAATCGTAGAAGAATACGGCGATGAACGTGCCGCCCAAGCATTAAAACAAGGTATACAACAAGGCATACAGCAGCAGGCCGAAGCAACAGCTATAAAAATGATAAGAAAGCATAACCCTGTCAAAGATATCGTAGAACTTACAGGTCTTACAGAAGAAGAAATTCTGGAATTGAAAAACAAAATAGAAAAAAAATAACCTGACATTTCTCTGCAGAAAAGTCAAACAATTACTGACTATATGTTTTTGCCCCGTTTCTATAGCTGTCTGTTCCAAGGGTCATAGCTTCATCAATATAACAAGTAAGTTTGAAATAGTAAGTAGTACCCGACTCCAGGTTTTTTAACTCATAATATCTGGAATCAAAATTATTACGATCTTCATAATCTATGATTTTTAGTGGAATAAAATCGCTGTCTGAAGTTGTTTTGCTATAACTTAACAAAGCCTTAGACCATTTACCGCTGAAAGGGAAAGACCAGGATACTCTAATAGATGAAGAAGTTATTGTAAATGAAGGATTAATTGAAGGTTTATCTGGCCTTGTATAAGCTACACATGTTGCCGGGAATGATTCTTGAACTACATTATTTATTTCATTTGACAAGGCAACTGCTTTAATTTCATATTTTGTGCCTGATGTTAAATTGTTGATTCTAGTACTTAAAGGAGTGTAATTACCATTGCCAACTGTTGTACTGTTCCAGTCTGTTTCATCTTCTGCTTTATAGTAAACTTTTACACCCTTAGATTGTTGTACATCATTAAATTTTAAATAAATATTAGTCGAATCTCCATCACTTTGTATTACACTGTTAATATATATTTTTTTATCATTTGTATTTTGCCATATGGATTTTGTATGGGAATTAGTCCAATCCCCGGAAGTAATAGTATCCTCAATGCCCCTTTTATGACATACTACAATAAATGAATAGTATGTATTAGAAGTCAAACCTCTGATTGTAACAGAAGGACTTGCCTTATTAATTTGATCAGCTACCAGAACACTGTCTGAGATGTCTTCTTTATAAACATTATAATAATCGCAGTCTGCATTTTGATCCCAGGTTAGCGTTATACTGTCATAACTCCATTTTGAAGCTGTAAGATTTGAAGCAAAAGCATTCTTCTGTATTGATGGAATTGTAATAAATGCCGCTGCATAAACTACATTGCCATTATCGTTACAAAACTCTACATCAAAGGTGGAACCTGGCGTAAAACTATCATATATATAAACAGTACTACTTTGCTGATTATATGAAAAACTCATAGATTTCCAGTTAGCTTGAGTCTCACCTGTTTTTTTCCATCGTATTTTTGTTATAGGATTACTATAAATATTATCATTCCACTTTATGTGTAATAATATTATATCTTCGCTCTGAATATCATAAGAAAATTCTTGCAAATAATACACCATATTAGTACTAACGGAAAACTTAGGCCTTACTGCAAATACATCAGAAACAGGCTCATTATTAGTAGGATCAAAGAACCGCAAATAATAGGTTTTATTAGAATTTGAAATATTCATCGTGACATACGAAGTTGGAGAACTAAACGTATCTTTATTATTAGTAGATTTCAATCTGTACAACAAAGTTTCATAACTTTCCGAACTTGATTGCTGTTCAACCCATTTTACGGTAACCTTTTTGAAGCTTCCTGAAAAACCTACAAAGCTTGAAGAATATTTAATATATATATTTATATTATTATTGTTGCTATTGGTGTCAATACGTATCTTATTTATCCGGAAAAGTTCATCCGAAACAGTATTTTTAGTTTGAAAAGAAATATAGTCGTCGCTATTTTCTTGACCACAACATTCGTTTTTATAGGAATAACAGAAAATAGAAGCCTTGTAATAAGTATTAGATAAAAGATTTGTAATTGTAAAAGAAGTTTCGTCTTTTGGTACATATGCTTCAAATTTATTATTTGTATTTGCGTCAGAGGATTTATACCAGACAATTTTATAATGACTAAAATCTCCATCTGGTTTTTGCCAGGTAAGCTTTGCTGTAGTCATCGTTTGTGTTTCACATTTAAATGTATCCTGGTTAACTTCTACAGGCGGAGTCCAGAAATCAAATTCTTTTTTTACAATAGGGTCACATACATTATCTTCTGTATCATAATAAGACTCAAATATAAAATGATAGCGAGTTGAAGAGGTAAGGACAAATTCCTCATTTAATGTAAATTCACTCGAATTATCTGTTGGAGTTATTTTTCCTGAATAATCAGAGCTAGTTGGATATATTAAACTTCCATTACGATAATAACCATATTTATATTTTACACCGGTAAGATTGGTCTTTTTGCCTTTTACAGTAAACTTATATCTGAATTTATTATTCAAAACAAACTCCGGTTCTCCTGCAGTAACAGTTACTCCCTGAGGTTTTGTTTTTTGAGCAGAAAGTTCAGTTTCACATTTATCATTCCATATATATGATGATGAATAATTTTCATACCGATGGTCATCTATTTTCTCAGAATTTTCTGTCACCAGTTTTATTTTATACGTTTTTGCATAATCAATATTTCTAATAAAGAAATCATTTGTTGTTGCTGTATTGTATGTAATTGTTTCTTCATTTATTCCAAAAACACCTGTTGTATAAATAAGTTTCGTTGTCTGGGCACCGGCAGGCTTTTTGGTTGTTGAAATTTTTATACAGCGTGAATCTTCATATGTATTTACAGTTACCCACGAAGAATCGTATCCCTGAGGTTTAGTTGTTCTTTTAAAATAGTATGGTTTTGTAGCATTTCCGGCTTCATCATAATATACTGTCTTAAACTCATAAGTTGTACCAAAATCAAGTCCTTCAATAACTTTAGAAGTTTCCTCTTTATCAAGAATATCCTTTGTACTTTGAGTCCAATTATCCCAATTAGCATCTGATGTTGGAATTGCACGCCTATACCACACATCACCACCTACGAAACGAGCATCAGCAGTAGTATATTCAAGTTTAACTGCAGTCTTATTACTATTATTTGAATCATCGCAAGTAGAAATTTTTTTGTTTTGTACGACTGGAGGAAAACTGTCAATACTTACATAATAGGTCTTTGTCGATTCTTCACCCGTATAATAATTTTCGGAGTTATCGTAGAATTGTAAATTAAACTCATAATCTCCATCAACATCGCTTGGAATATCATCTATAACACATTCGTAATAATGCTCCGAATTTCCTGATGTAGCATAATTACCGTCTGCATTCTCATATTTAATTGGGATTGTTTTAACTTCTGTATATCCAGTTTTCTTTAATAACATCTTAAATTCTGAAGCAGGTCCACTGTCATCATCCTGTACGGAAATATAGAATTTTAATTTTTTGGAGTTATTAAGATAACAAGGGTCACTAGAAGATGAAGTTGGTACATAATTCCCATTCATATCTTTAATAGAGACAGTTGAAACAATTGGACCTGTTCCATCAAGAGTACCATTAAGCAAATAATTCCAGCTTACAGGTTTACGCATAGTAACAGGTTTTGAATTGTTTTCACCTATTGAAGCAGAATAGTAAAAGTTTTTATCCAAAGTTACAAAAATAGTTTTTCCACTACCAAGAACAGGCTGATTTTTATCATTCACTTTTTTTGTTATAGGAGAAATTGAAAGACGCTTTGAATCTTCAAACCTTGGTGCTTTAAAATATTTAAGCAGGTTTTCTGAAGTATTACTATAATTAGTAATCTGAATATTTTTAAAGACAGTTTCACCATCTTTTATGTAGCCGTAATATCGCTTTGGATTTTCATTCTTGTCTACACATAAAAAGACATTATCATGCTCATCTAGATTATCCGGATCAATATCGCTGGAATCAATTTCTTCTGTAATACCGAGTTCGACTTTTTTTGCTTCATACTCCGGTTCTGTATAATAAATCGAGTTAGGATCCATATCTTTATCAAACTGCACAAATATTCGAGAATCCCAGTTTACACCCGTAGATTTATATTTTGGATTTTTTGAAAGTGTTTCTGGTCGTGCAACAACTTCAGGCACAAGGCAAAGCTCTACTCCCGGGCCAGGAGTTTTTTGTAAATGTACATTCTGTTTCTTTGTCTGTTATGGAGGTTATTGTAAGATACTCCCCATTTGGAAATTCCTGTTTTGTATTGCCGTCTATTATTTTCCAGCATAAAAACTCGTAGTCTTCAAAAGGACCGTAATTAATTATAAAAGTATCTGTAACTTTTTTATATGTTTCTCCACCTACAGGAGCTTTTATTGTACCGTTACCGTCTGAATCTTTTATTGTAATATGATAAGACTGCGAATTTGCATATTCAATATAATTATCTATCTGGCGGCTTGTATCCTTTGAGTTTATAAAACCTTCGCAGGAAGTAAACAAAGCAATAATACATATGTAAACAATTGCCATGATAACAGGGGTAAATTTTCTTATTCTTCCAAAAACTCTGTTTTTCATAATCAACTCCATTAAGAATTATTCACTAAATAATGCCAGTTGAAGGCTTTACTCATATTTATAGATTTATTTTTTCCGTTTATCTGGATTTGATAATTAAACTTTTTATCCAGAATTACAAATACTGTGGTTCCACCTGGAAAATTACTTTTGGGAGTAATTGTAAGAATTTTATTTGCAGCATCAAACTGCGGCGGATTAAAATACTGCAGAAGATTTGCAGAATTATTGTAATTTTGAATCTGGATGTTTTTAAAAACTATATCGTCGCCTTTTTTGTAGCCATATTTAAAAGAAGTTTGATTTACATTTACAGTTAAGAAATCAGATTCAGACAAGTCATATTGTTCTATCAGTTCGTCAATTTCTTCCTTAATGTAATAAATTGACTGAGGATTCATTGCCTGATCAAACTCAACAACAATTGGAGAAGCCTTTGCTATTCCTGCTGATTCATATTCAGGTATGTTATTACTAACCGTAGGTCTGTCTGCAAGCACAGGAACAAGGGTAAGATTCATTCCCTCTTCCGGTGCTTTTAATAAAGTACATTGTGTTTCTGGATTATTTAATGTAGAAAGTGCCAGATATTCTTCATTTACCAACTCTTGATTTGTTTTAGTATCTATAATCGTCCAGTATAAAAATTCATAATCATCTGGAAATGAAAAGCTTACATTAAAGATATCTGTTACTTTTTTATTTGCTTTACCACCTGCCGGACTATTTACAACCCCTTTACCGGCTGCGTCATCAATATTAATAAGATAAGTTGGAGCTTCGGCATATTGAAATTTTTGTATAATAAGATCACGAGTACTGCCGCCGTCCATGAAGCCTTCACAAGCGCTTAACAAAAATACCATACATAAAAACACACAACTCAAGATAATGAAATGCTGAAGTCTGGTGCGAGAGGCTTTTGTTGAAAGTCGGTCTGTCATACTCATCTCCTGCGGCAAGGCCAATACTAAATATTCTATATATAGTATCAAAATATTTTACCATAGGATGATGGATTTGTCATTTGTTTTGTCTCTTCCTGTATTTTTTTTACAGATTATTTTTTTACAACTCTTCCACTTTATCGCAGATTTGTTGCAACAAGGTTTTGTCGTGACTGATTATGAGTGCTGATTTTTTTTGCATAAAAAGAATTTCTTTTATGAGCGACTGAATGTTGCGGGCGTTCTCTTCATCCTGGGAGGCAAAGGGTTCGTCAAGGAGGATTATCCCTTCAGAAGTAGTGGTATTTGCTGCTAAATAGGCAAAGGCTCGTGCAAGGTTTACACGCTGCTGTTCGCCGCCGCTTAAGTTGTTTGGAAGTTCATCTGCCTTATTTGAAAGTTTGAAACGTTGAAGCCATACTCTTGAGGCAGATACTACCCGTTCGGTTTCCATTATGTTTTCGAGCGGGAGCATTATATTTTTTAAGGCGCTCAGTCCGGGAATAAGACGAGGCTCCTGGAATACATAGGCAATTTTTAAGTTTGGCGTCTTAACAAGGTCACCTGTTATTGTAAAATCTTTTTTTGGTAAAAGGCCTGCAATATAATTAAATAAAGTTGTTTTTCCTGTTCCTGTGGGGGCGGAAATTCCTATACACTCCCCTGCCTTTAATTCAAGATTAAAGTTTTTTACAAGCGGCTGAACTTTGGTAGAGATATTCAGATTTTTTACAGAAAGCAGGCTTTGCGAATTATTCATACCTGCCTCCTGATTTTTTCAAAAGCAGTTTTACCGCCAGCATAAAAATCTGTTCAAGCAAAAAGCTTACAACAACAAGCATAATTGCTACTGCCATGACAGTTGAAGTTTCAAGATGAACCTGAGCCTTCTGAAGAATTGTGCCTGCTGCATATTTTGGAAGGCTTAAAACTTCACCGGCGGCAACAACTTTCCAGCACAAACCGAATGTAGAAACCATTCCATTCAAGAAAAATGGAACAAGAGTCGGCAGCTGAATATAACGGAAAATCTGGCTGCGGTTAAAATTAAAAACCTTTGCCATGCCTAAAAGTTTTTCGTCTGATTTTGTAAAGCCGTTGGCTACAGCGGTTGTCATAATGGGGAGTGTCATGAGCACGCAGACAAAAACAGGAACGTTGCCCGATTTAAACCAGAAAAGTGCAATAAGAATAAAGGCAACAACAGGAGTTGCACGGATTATTGCAAGCGGCAGTTCAAAAAAATCGCGGGTAAAAGACGACAGCCCGCAGGCTAAACCAATGATTATTCCAAGCAGAACTGTAATTGCAAAAGAAATGATTACGCGTAAAAAAGTATGGGCAAAGGCACGCCAGAAGGCCTGGGATTTAATAAGACCTGCTGCTGAACTTAAGACCTTTGCAGGGGATGGTAAAATGAGTGGTGCATCAATGATAAAGGAAACAATGAACCATGTAGCTACAATAACAACAAGAGAGAGTATGTATGCTAATAGTGTGCGTACCTTTCTAATCATATATTACAACTAAGGACTGGATTGCCACGCTTCGCTCGCAATGACGAAGTGTTCGCTCGCAATGACGAAGTGTTCGCTCGCAATGACGAAGTGTTCGCTCGCAATGACGTGATGTCGCCGTCATTGCGAGGAGCGAAGCGACGTGGCAATCTATTTATAATAAAAACCCTTATCTGGTAATTTGCCGCCGATAGAAGTTTCATCATATGCGAGGAACACATTCAAAAGTTCTTCAATCTTCTTTTTTGCGTCGGCCTTGCTGGCAGGAATATAAACATAATTTGCCTTTGGAACAGACTTTGCTACAATTGCAGCTGCAAGGCCTAGTCCAAAGTCTTCGCAAAGCTGGCCTGCTTCCATTGGGTTTTCTAAAGTCTTGGCAAGAGAAGCCTGATAGTCTGCAAGGAAGGCTTTAAGAGCCTTACCATTCTTTTTTGCAAAAGCCTTTGTTACAACCATTACTGTAAGCGGGTAAACCTTACCTGCTCCTGCAAACTTTTCGTATTCTGCCTGTAAATCAACTGCAACGAATACCTTGTCAGATTTTATCTGAGCTACAGTAGCAAAAGGTTCCGGAACAACAGCATAAGCAATCTTACCGGAAATAAGCTGGGCTGCAATTTGTGCAGTTGGGATAGAAAAATCAAGAGTTACTCCGTCGGCAGTATCTGCGGCAATTCCGTTCTTGTCCAAAAGATAGCGGAACATATATTCAGGTGTAGCGCCCTGCCCAGCAACTGCAACAGTTTTTCCTTTTAGGTCAGCGAGTGACTTTACTTCGGCATCAGTTGTAATAAGAGAAATGTTTCCGTTACCGGTAATTGCCAGACACTGAATTGCCCCGTTTGAAGAATTATAAACTTTTGCGGCAACGTTGGCAGGAAGAAAGCCTACATCAATTTCGCCCTTGAGCATTTTTGGCAAAAGAGCCTGAGGATCTGCAAACTTTTCTACAGATTCATCTAAAAGATAAGCTGCAGGAATACAGCTTGGACCATTTAAAACACCAAGCCGGAGATTCTGAGCGCAAAGACCTGCACACAAAACTAATCCAGCAAACAAAGAGAAAAATATTTTTTTCATAGTGAGCCTCTATTCCTTAGAAACTAGGACAGGAACCTTTACGGCTTCTTTTTCCTGCTTGCTAAGTTTGACCTTGATTTTATCACAATTGCATTCAATAGTCACGCAGTTAAGGTCCTGATTTTGATTAGAAAGAATTTCTATAGAAAGCGGATCTTCAATTTCTTTGCGGATAAGACGGCGCATAGGACGGGCACCCATTGCAGGATTATAGCCGTGTTCAATAAGGTATTCTTTTGCTTTTGGTTTGATATTTATAGTAAGATTTTTGTCTTTTAAGCGTTCTGCAAGTTCTGCCAGCTGGATGTCTAATATCTGGCTGACCTGCTTTTTGCTCAATGCGTCAAAAACAATTACATCATCAATACGGTTTATAAGTTCCGGATTCAAAAGCTTTTTAAGTTCATTCATTGCTCCGGCCTTGATTTCTTCATAAGCCATTACGCCTTCTGCAGTTCCAAAGCCTACACGACCTTCGTTAGTAATTTGGCGGGCACCTGCATTACTTGTCATGATGATTACAGTGTTGCGGAAGTTTACAGTATGTCCAAGGTTATCGCTGAGTTCACCCTCTTCAAGCATCTGAAGCAAGAGGTTGAAAATATCAGGATGTGCCTTTTCAATTTCATCAAGAAGGATTACCGAATATGGATGACGGCGAACTTTTTCTGTAAGCACACCACCCTCCTGGTAGCCTACGTATCCCGGAGGAGCTCCAACTAAACGGCTTGCGTTGTGCTTTTCCATATAATCAGACATATCTATGCGGATCAAAGAATCTTCGGAACCAAAAAGATATTTTGCCAAAGCTTTTGCAAGCTGAGTTTTTCCAACGCCTGTAGGTCCAAGGAAAATAAAAGAACCAACCGGATGTTTTGGAGAAGAAATGCCTGCACGGCTTCGGCGGATTGCCCCGGAAATAAGGCTTACTGCGCTGTCCTGACCAATAACTGTGCGGTGAAGTTCATCTTCCATATGAATGATGCGTTCTGTTTCGCTGGCAGTCATCTGCTCTACAGGAATGCCTGTCATTTCGCTGATGATTTTTTCTATATCGGCAGCAGTAACAACTTTGGCAGGGCGGTTTCCATTCTTTTCCCAAAGATTTGTATAGAGGTTAAGCTTTTTCTTAAGGTCAATTACTTTGTCGCGGACAAGTGCTGCACTTTCGTAATCCTGATTGAGTACAAGGTTTCGTTTTTCTTCTTCGAGTTCCTTTTTCTTTTCTTCTAAGAATGCAAGCTCACTTGGGCGTTCTTCTTCCTGAATCTTTTTAGCGGCACCGGCTTCGTCTAAAATATCAATTGCTTTATCAGGCAAAACCTTTTCGGGCAGATATCGTTTAGAAAGACGAACGATTGTTGGAATTACATCGTCGGCATAAAGAACATTGTGGTATTTTTCGTATTTTTCTTTAATACCCTGAAGGATTTTTTCTGTTTCATCAACATTAGGTTCTTCTACTTTCACAACCTGAAAACGTCGTTCAAGAGCAAGATCTCGTTCAATGTGTTTTGTATATTCTTTTGTTGTAGTTGCACCAATAATCTGAATCTCTCCACGCGAAAGAGCAGGCTTCATGATATTAGAAGCGTCCATTGTACCTTCGTTTCCGCCGGCTCCGATTATTGCATGAAGCTCATCAATGAAAAGAATAATATCTTTATCTTCCTGAAGCTCGTTCAGGATTTTTTTCATTCTCTCTTCAAACTCACCACGATATTTTGTACCGGCAACAACTGCTGCAAGGTCGAGCGAAAGAATTCGTTTTTTCAAAAGTTCTGCCGGAACTTTACCTGCTGCAATGCGCTGTGCAAGTCCTTCTACAATAGCAGTCTTTCCTACTCCAGGTTCGCCTGTTAAAACCGGATTGTTTTTAGTGCGGCGGGCAAGAATCTGAATTACACGATGGATTTCTTTATCGCGGCCAACAACCGGGTCCTGTTTTTTGTCACGGGCAAGCTTTGTTAAGTCGCGGCTGTATTGTGTAAGGAAAAGTTCCTTTTTCTTATTCTGAGTTTTATCCTGGCGTGTAGCCTTTGATGCGTTTGATTCGTCAAATACATCAAAAAGTCCGCCGTCTTCACCAAGCAGGCTTTTGAAAACTGTATCTACAAGACTTTCGGCACGAGCCTGTCTAATAGAAGAATTATGCTCTCCCTGAAGTTCCATTACTACAAAGCGGGCATCCATAATTGTATAATCTGCGGCTTTGAAAAAACGGTTTGTAATGCTTCCCTCTTCGCGGATTGCTGCTAAGAGAAGATGTTCTGTACCAATATAATCATTATGAAGTGCGTTTGCTTCTATATCTGCAATATCAATAAGCTGCTGATAGCGGCGGCTTACAGGAAGGGAGTCTAAAGTTGGAGTTTTTGGTTCGTCAGAGAAGAATTTCTGGATAAAATCAAGAAGGGCTTCGGGCTCGAGTAAAAGCTTATCAAAAACCTGAAAAGCCAATCCTTCTTTATTCTTAATCATTGCAAGAATAACGTGCTCCGGCAGAAGCTGCTTGCTTCCAAGTTGTCTTGCTTCGTCCTGTGCCAGAACCGAAACAATTTCCTTTGCACGTGGTGAAAAATTCTTCATTTTGAACTCCAGATAATTATACTTGTCTTATAATTATCGGCAGCAAGACGGGAATTCTGCACCAGTTTGTCATTCCGAACTTGTTTCGGAATCTCATATTAAAAGAGATGCTGAAACAAGTTCAGCATGACACACATCATCAAAAGTACACAACTCCGAAAATGGCTCCCAACACAATTATAATTATAGGATGTGCCTTAAACTTAAGCAGCAGGAATACGCAAAGAGCATAAAATGCAAGGCTTATCCATTCAAAAAGGTCTTTCCAGCCTTGTAAAGTAAGCAGGGCATTCCACTGCGCCGGTACATTTATGAGTGTAAATACAAAAACCTGAACTACAGGAACAAGAATAAGGCCTGTTGTAATCGGGCGCAAAAAGGCCAGAGAGCCTTTTACAAACTGATTTTCATGAAATTTCTGCAAGAAACGCGCAACAATAAGGATTATCAAAAGCGAAGGCAGCGCTTCACACACAGAAGTAAGAATTGCCCCAGGAATTCCATACAGATTATAGCCTATGTAAGTTGCCATATTTATGCCTATTGGCCCCGGAGTGCTTTCGCTTATGGCAATCATATTGTAAAACTGCTCGGTAGAAATAAGGCCTTTTTCGACAATAGCCTGCTGCATAAGGGTAATTGCAACAACACCGCCTCCGATTGTAAAAAGGCCTATGTAAAAGAAGGTAAAACAAAGCATTAAAAGGCTCATTTTTCTTCCTCCTTTTCCTCTACAGGCTTTTCTTCTCTTGTTTGAGCTTGCAGTCTGGCTGCTTTTTTATTTAACCTTACAACATTCAAACAACCAAGAGTAATTGCAGAAAGAATTATAATAACCGAAGGAACTTTAAACCAGAAAATACATGCAAAAGCCGCAAGCATATAAAGCACATTCCACACATTTTTGATTGTTTTTTTGGCAAACTTAATGATGACTGTAGTAAGAAGTGCCGCAACCGCAACGTTTATTCCTTTAAGCGCAGCCTGCACACGAGGATATTCAGAAATGGAATTAATAGTTCCAGCCAGAATTGTGATGATTATAATAGAAGGAGAAATTATTCCAAGAGTAGCAACAATTGCACCAAGTACGCCTGCCTGACGGAACCCTACAAATGTTGCAACATTTACGGCAATAATTCCCGGAGTGCTCTGCCCTATTGCGTAATAATCTATTAAATCTTCTTCGGTCAGCCAATGCTTTTTTTCTATAAGCTCCTTCTGAAGCATAGGCATCATTGCAAGGCCTCCGCCAAAGGTAAAAATACCAGTGCGAAAAAAGGCGAGATAAAGTTCTGCAAGCCTTGGCAGAAGTTTCTTTTTTTCCATTTATTCTATCCTCATTTTTATTTGAATTGTTGTCCCCACTGATTGGGGTCCCTGAGCTTGTCGAAGGGCGACAAGAAATTCAGCTTCAATCTGATTGGCGCGGTATTGCATGGAGTTCAAACCAATTCCAAAATTATTCATTTTTTCTTCTGAAATGCCAATGCCGTCGTCGGTAACAGTCACAACTATATATTCACCGTCAGTTTCAATAAGAGACTTACAATTAACTTCGACATTTTTTGCCTGCGAATGTTTCATTACATTATGAAGTGCTTCCTGTACAATCCTGAAAATATTGATTTTCTGAGTTTTATCAAAAGCAAGCTGCGAAGAAATTGTCCAGTCATAGCGGCAGGAAATCTGCGACTGCTGTTCAAAGGAAGCACACAAATTTGCAAGGCTTCCGTTCAAACCAATCTGTTCAAGATCTACCGGATACGAGTTGTGGGCATATTGTCTTGTGCGCTGCAAGGTATCGTTTACAAGTTCTGCAAGTTCTTCCATCTGGGCCTTTTTTACAGGAGCTTCAAGCTTGGAATAACTACGGCAAAGCATAGAAATACCGGCAAGCCTCTGGCAGATATCATCATGTAAATCATTACTGAAGCGCTGGCGTTCAATTTCACTTATCTTAAGAACCTCTCCTTCAAGATTTTCTGCGTAGCGCTTTCGTTTTTCATTTACTTCAATACGATTAAGCGTTAATGCAATATCAACAGAAATTAAAATTATATAAGGCAATGTTTCTACCGGAGCATCATACAAAATGCAGCCAATGTAATCGTTACCCACATTCAAATATTTAAGAACTGCCGCGGTCCCTGAGCCTGTCGAAGGGCCACTTATAAATTCATAAAACTCACCAAGCGTCATTGTACCCTTTTCATTCAAAGGAAAATCGTTTACTTTTTTGCCGTTGATTTTTGCATATACAGGACGCACATACAAAAGGTTTTTGTGCACCGGTTCATCGGCCTGTATTTTCTGCGGGAATTTTAAAATACAAAAGTTATTTACTCCAAGCATAGAAATGTTGTAATCAATTACAGAAGCAAAATCTTCTTCGTTATTGTCGTTGTTCAAATCGCGGCCAACATGACTTGTAATGCTTAGCATCTGCTCCGAAATAACATAGGAAGACTGCATTTTTTCATAAGAGCGGCGCAAGGTTTCAAAATCCTCAACCGTTTTTTTACAGCCGCAGGACTCCCTGTAAATTACATGCGATTCAACCGATTTTTCTAAAGGCACTTCTTTACCCTGCACCAGATCAAAAATCATATTTACTGCTTCCTGACCAAGCTTATCTAACGGCTGATGAACTGTTGTAAGAGGCGGAATTGTAAACTGCCCTTGGGGAATATCATCAAAACCGGTTACGGCAATTTTATGTTCAGCCAGTTTTTGGGTAAGATTCAGATATTTATAAACCCCGATTGCCATATTGTCGTTTGCACATACAACTACATCGGGAATAACTGAATTATTCTGAAAGTATTCATCCATTGCACGAACAGCACTTTGTTCCGTAAAGTTTCCGTGCATTATTGTGTAATTGATTTCCGGATTTTTTTTCTGAGAAGCTTTTATAATTTTATTAAAAAGTTTTTCGCGGTTTATAGAATCGTGGTGGGTCTGAGTTCCGCCAATGTAAACAAAGTTTTTGTAGCAATGCTTGTCTATAAGATGCTCTAAAAGTTCTTTTATTGAATCGTCTGTATGTATTAACAGAGAAGGAACTCCCTGAATTTTCTGACCAACTGAAACAACAGGAAGTTCACCCCAGATGCGCGAAATATCTTCTTTTGTTCCTAGCATGCAGTTATCAAAAACAACAGAGGTTAAAAGAATTATGCCGTCGAGATTAAAATATTCTTTGCGAGGAAAACATCCTATAAAAGAGTCGGCAACAAAAGTTTTGTTTCCTTCCTGAAAACAGATAATCTGAATGCCAAGTTCACTCGCCCTTTGCTTAATTCCACGGTAGAGAGAAATCTGATACTCTTCGTCAAGAATGTTCAGAACCAAACCAATTCGCATGCTTTTATTATATAAAAGATTTGTTTTTTATGATATATTATTTATATGAAATACACAGTGTTGATTATTGATGACCATCCTCTTTTTAGCCGGGGACTTTCACAGCTTATTGAAACTCAGGAAGCTTACAAAGTTACAGGCATGGCAAAAAATCATGATGAGGCTATGAAGATGGTAAATGAACTTTCGCCAGACCTGGCCATTGTTGATTTGAATCTTGGACAGGAAGATGGTCTTGAGCTTATAAAGGATATTCTTTCGGTAAAGCCTGAAACAAAGGTACTTGTACTTTCAATGCACGACGAACGTTATTATGCAGAACGAGCTCTTAAAGCAGGTGCCAAAGGTTATATAATGAAGGAAGAAGCCGAATCGAGTGTATCAACAGCAATCAATACTGTAATGAACGGCCAGATTTATCTTAGCGCAAATGAACAGAAGCGTCAGAATGAACTTGTAAAAAATCAGAGTGCTAAAAAAGACAAGGAACCGTTCGATCTTATTTCTACCCTCTCAGACAGACAACTTCAGATTTTTACGCTTATTGGAAAAGGTCTTGGAACTGTTGAAATTGCAGAAAAGCTTACATTAAGCATTAAGACAATTGATACTCACAAAGAAAACATGAAAAACAAGCTTCATTGCCAGTCATCTGCAGAGTTACGCAAAATGGCAATTGAGTGGGCAAGCCACTAACCTCGTCCATACAAACCAGACAGAAAGTTTAGCCAGTTGGCATCTTGTGCACGCAGATCGTTTTTATTCATGCGCCAGGTCCAGTTTGTTCCGGTTGTTGCAGGCGTGTTCATACGGGCAGAATTGTCGGCACCTGTGATATCCTGCATTGGGATAATTGCGTAAGCTGCACTTGAAGCCATGATTGCGCGAATCATATCTTTACGTAATTTTCCAGAAGCAACAAGAGCCTTTGCTTTTTTATCATCAAGCTGGCAGCCTTCTATATATTGGGCAACCAGAAGCAGCTGCTCCTTACCAAGATTTTCAAGCCAGCCCTGCATTGTGTCATTGTCGTGGGTTCCTGTGTAGGCTACGCACTGATCTGTGTCGTACATATGGGGCAAGAAATAATTTACCATACCATGCTCCCGCGCTTCATCAGGACTGAATGCAAACTGCAAAACCTTCATACCCGGGAAACCGCACTGGTCCCGTAAATCACGAACTTCATCTGTAATAACACCAAGGTCTTCTGCAATTACGGGAAGGTCTCCAAGCTTAGACTTTATTGTTTTAAATAAGTCGTAGCCAGGGCCCGGGCACCACTTACCGTTTATGGCTGTTTTTTCTGTAGCAGGTACCGACCAGTATGCCTCAAAACCGCGGAAATGATCTATTCGTAAAACATCTGTTAATTCAAATACACGCTTAATTCTTGCAAGCCACCATTTGTAGCCGTCGTCCTTCATTTTTTTCCAATTATAAAGCGGGTTACCCCAAAGCTGACCGTCGGCACAAAAATAATCAGGCGGAACTCCTGCAACACAATTTGGTTTTCCGTCGCGGCCTAGCTGGAACAGGCTCTGGTTAGACCATACATCTGCACTATCCGGAGCTACGAAAATAGGAATATCTCCAATCAGGCTTATGCCGTTTTCGTTTGCATATTTTTTAAGGGCTGTCCACTGCTGGTCAAAAAAGAACTGAATTATTTTGTAGGAATCTACGTCGGCCTTGTTTGCTTTGTACCATTGAGTCAGCGCGTCTTTATCATGAAGTGCGAGCTTTTTTGGCCACCAGGCATACCAGATTGAATTTGCCGGTTTTTCCTGTGCAGCCTTGTTGTCATAAAAAGTCTTGATGCTCATAAAAAGAGCAAAGTCATCGAGCCATGATTTTTTTGCACGACAGAAAGCCTTGTATTGTTCCTTGTCGTATTCTCCGGCAGCGTTCAAAAAGTTTGCAGCCGCTTTTTTAAGAAGGGGAAGCTTCCACCACACGACGGCACCAAAATCGACATTACCACTTGTTTTAATATATTCAGGTGGACGAATATCTTTTTTAGTAAGCCAGCCAGCTTCAACAAGCAGGTCCAGGTCTATTAAAAGGGGATTCCCTGCAAAGGTAGAAAATGAAGCATAAGGAGAATCTCCGTAACCTGTTGGTCCAAGCGGAAGAATCTGCCAGAGCGATTGACCTGCGTCGCAAAGCCAGTCTACAAAATTAAAAGCAGGTTTGCCTATTGTTCCAATGCCTGGAGTGCCAGGAAGAGATGTTGGGTGTAATAGAATGCCGCTGCTGCGTGTGAATTTCATATTTGCCTCAAAAAAAAGATTGCCGGGTCAAGCCCGGCAATGACATGGGAAAAAAACTCTCGATTAGCCGAGAACTTTTGAAATTCTTTCGAGTACCTTCTTGCGGTCAAGAGGCTTTACAATATAACTCTTTGCACCGAGCATAAGAGATTTTTTTACAAGCTCTTCTTTTCCAAGGGCACTTACCATTACAACCTTTGCGTTTTTATCAAAAGCCATAATCTGTTCAAGAGCGGTAATACCATCCATTTTTGGCATTGTAATATCCATAGTAACCAGGTCTACGTGAGGACAAAGCTCCTTGTACTTTTCTACACCTTCGGCACCGTCAACAGCAGTAGCTACAACATCATAACCTTCACTAGCAAGAATCTGGCTCAGCTGTTTTGCAACGAACATAGAATCGTCAATAATGAGTACTTTGAATGCTGTACCGTCACCCTTAAGCCCCTCCGGCGGTCGCTCATTGATTGTTGGATAATCCTGAATCGTTTTCATCGTATACTCCTTTATTAAGCGCGTTCCCTAATAGCAACGTTTACTTCTATTTTACCATATTCTGTAATAAGAGGAACAATAAGTGCCTCTACACTGTCGGTTGTTCCACCTAAAGCAGCAATTTCCATTTTCTGACCGGCAAACAATGTTGGAGGTGTAAGGTCAAACTTAAAGCCAAGCTCATGAAGCTTTGTTACAGCCTGAGCAGTAATCAAGTTAGCCAATTCACTGATTGTTGCTTTTGCAAGGTCGTCAAAAGACGGTAATTGTTCTCCATTCATAGCAGAAGCAATATTCAAGGCTGTTTCATTTGTCATATCAAAAAGAACACGACCTTCTACATCTCCTGCAAGACCTACTAAAGCGGCAACACCCATAACAGGCATTGCTGTTGATTTAAGATACAAATCTCCACGCTTTACTTCTGCTCCACCAAGAACTTCCTGTAAAACTCTAAATGAAGTTTCAACAAACGGGTTAATATATTCTACTCGCATGTCATTCCCCTTTTAATCTTTTGTATATGCTGTAACAGCACCTTTACTTATTTCACCAAATCCATAAGACATAGGAATTATTTCGTTTTCACCAACAATTGCTATGCCGTTTCCTTTCATCTTTTCAAAGAATTCAGAAAGGATATTTTCCTGTGATTTTACGTCCAGAAACGACAGGAAATCGCGTGCAAAAATAACGTCGAGCATTGGAAGAACATTTGTGTTCTTACAATCATGATACTCAAACATTATACTGTCTTTTATCTCCTGATTAAAGGTACTTTCGCCGTTTGCCTTTTTTGTAAGGTAAGGAGAAAGCCATGAACCTTCAACTGCTGCCGGAACAGACAAAAGACTTGCGTTTGAAACTCCAAGAAGATCTACATCCTGAGCATAAATACGGATTTTTGCTTCGGGATAGCGGCTCTTAAGAACACATGCCAGACAGTATGTTTCTACACCACCGCCGCAACCAGGATTCCAAACTACAATCTGTTTTGCGTTGTTTTCTGGTAACAGATTCTTTATACAGTCTGCATAGTCTTTTGACCACCAGGTACCTGTAAAAGAAGAATAGAACTTTGACAGGAATGCATCTGCATCTTCAGAATTCTGGAGCTGTGTTTTGTCATGACCACGCTCGCTTGCCCATTCTGTGTAGCGGTGTTTAACCCAGTTTTCATTAATCTGAGTCATGTCAAAATTCTTATAACTCTTAAGACTTTCTGCAATAAATTTAATATCAAGATTTGCCGGTTCTTCTTTTGCAGCAGGAGCAGCAGGTTTTGCAGGACCTGCAGATACAGCAGTTTTAGCAGAAGGAGCAGTTCTTGCTTCTGCAGGCATCTGAGCATTTTTAGCCATCTGTTCTACAGCTGCTTCTTTATTCTCATTAGAATCTTTAGAACCAAAAATTCTTAATATATCAAGCAGTACGTAAAGACGGTTGTTATTCTCTACAACACCACTTATGTATTTAATATTAATATCTGCAAACAAAGGATGTGGCGGCTGAATTGTTGATTTCTGGACACCAACTACCTTATCAATCTTATCTACAACAAGACCAAAGGTCTGATCATCAAGAGTAAGAATAAGCAGATTTTCAAGTTTTTTGTCATCGCGCTTTTGAACTTCAATATTAAAGAACAGGCGAAGATCAAGAATTGGAATAATCTCACCACGAAGGTTGTATACACCAAGAACAAAAGGAAGTGTATTAGGAACATAAGTAAAGCGTCCGGCCTTAGCAATTTCCTTAACATACATAATATCTATAGCGTAATCCTTGTCTGCAAGTGAGAAGGTTACCATCTTAAAATCAACATAACTTGCGGCTTCTTTCTTTTCCTGAAGTGCTTCATTGAGCTGTTCGGCAGTTTGAACTACATTCTTTTCTTCCATACTAGTGCCCCCTTACCCGTTGATCCTGGCATTTGCCTGGGCCAGTAATTCCTGCTTTACACCCAAATCAAGAAGCTGACTTACATCTATAATCAAAGAAACCGAACCATCACCAAGGATTGATGCACCGGCAATACCCGGAGAATTGGTAAACTTGTCGCGCAAAGGTTTAATTACAACATCCTCTTCGCCAATGAGTGTGTCTACCATAACACCAATCTTCTTTTCCTGAGTACCAACAATTACAATGTAGCACTCGTCGCCAGTCTGATTTTCCGGAATGTTGAACAGTCGCGAAAGACGAAGAACGCTTATTACTTCGTTGCGGACATTCATAATTTCGTAGTTATCGATATGGCTTATTTCATTAATATTAATACACTGACTTTCAATAACGTTAGCAATAGGAATAGAGTAGATTTCTGTACCTACGCGAACAAGCAGACCCTGAATAATGGCAAGTGTAAGAGGAATCTTGATGATAAAGGAAGTTCCCTGCCCTTTTACAGAGTTGATTGAAATGCTTCCCTTAATGTTATTAATCATTGTCTTAACAACATCAAGTCCAACCCCGCGTCCGGAAATGTTAGAAATTTTGTCGGCAGTAGAGAAGCCCGGCTGCATAATAAGCTGGTAGGCTTCCTGGTCTGTAATAACCTTATCCGGATGGATAAGACCATTTTCAACAGCCTTGCGGCGAACCTTATCAACATCAATTCCGGCACCATCATCTTTAATTTCAATTACAATAAGGTTTCCTTCGTTAGAGGCTTTAAGAAGTACAGTACCGGTTTCTGGTTTTCCTGCGGCCCTGCGGACTTCCGGAGTTTCGATTCCGTGGTCTACAGAGTTTCTTACACAGTGCATGATTGGATCAAGAAGATCTTCTACAACTGACTTATCAAGTTCTGTGTCTTCACCTTCAATTTCAAGATTAATCTTTTTGTTCAAGTCTTTCTGAAGGTCGCGTACAACACGAGGGAATCGGCTGAAAATCTGATTGATTGGAACCATTCGGATTTTCATTACGCCTTCCTGAAGCTCACCTGCAATTGTACCAAGCTGCTGTGTATAAGAACGGAAGCGTCCTGTAATGCCTTTTGACTCTGTTTCGTACTGGTCGAACATATTTCCCATGTCGCCGTACTGTTCGCCAAGACGCTTTTTAATTTCATTAAGCGGTACACCCTTTTGAAGCTCTTCCATGTAAGCCGGAAGTTCATCAAGGAGCATACGGAATTTTTCTCTGAACTGAGATTCAACAGACTGGAATTTAACAAGCTCGTTCTGAGTCTGAGTTGCCAGCTGGTTGAATGAAGCCTTTATAATAACTGCTTCTGAAACAAGGTTCAAAAGATTGTCGATTCGGCGTGAGTCTACACGGAGAATTGAACCCTGCTGTGCATGACCTGCACCAGTAGCGGCAGGAGCATCTTTCTTTTCTGGTTTTGCTTCTGCCTTCTTTTCGGCAATCTGTTCATTAATTTCGTCTGCCTTAGCCTGACCAGCAAGAGGCTTAGCCTGTTCAACAGGAGCTTCAGGAGCCGGTGCAGCAGAAGGAGCAGCTACGGCAGGAGCAGGAGCTGAACCAGAAGAATAATTATCATCAGAAAGAAGATGTGCATCTGTAACAAGAGTAACATCACTCAAGAAAGATGCGTCTTCAATAGCCTCTGCTTTTTCTGAAGAAGCAAGATAATAGAAAACAGTTTCATAAAACTGATCTTCGTAAAGAGCATCAAAATCTGGAACTGTTTTAAGAACATTACCAACAGCCTTAAGAGCTGCAAAAACCTGAATACCACCAACAGTATTCATAGGATTATTTTCATCAAACTTAACTGCAACGCACCAAAGAGACTGGCTTCCTTCGCAGGCAGACTTTAATTCTTCATATTCGTCTTCTGAAAGTGCAGGAAGAGGAATGCCGCCTGAACCAGCAGGAGCAGCCGGAACCGGTGCTGCCTTAACAGGAGTCGGTGCTGCTTTTGCAGGTGCCTTTTTAGGAACAGGCTTAGAACCCTTTTCCGGAATGTAAGCCTTTAGCTTTTCTATAATTCCATCTATATTTTCTTCATAGACGGTACCATTTTGTCTTGCTTCAAGCATTGCTTTAATGACATCGATTGAGGTAAGAAGCAAATCTACAACGTCCTCATCGACTGAAACTCTATCTGAACGGATTTCATCAAGAACATCTTCTACAGAATGTGTAAAATGAGACAACTCCATCATTTCGACCGTTGCAGAACCACCCTTTAAAGTATGGGCTGCACGGAAGATTTCATCAATTGCCTCATGATTAGAAGGATCATTCTCAATGACAAGGATATTGCTTTCGAGCTGCTCAACCTGTTGTTCTGCCTCTGCAAAGAAGTCCTTTAAGAGTTCCTCATTGTTAGGATCAAGATAATCACTCATACACTCTATTATATACCGAAAATACAAGTTTTCAAGATAAAATGAACGAAAAATGCAGAAAAAAATCAACCGCAAAATAGCCAGGTAAAGGTGTTTTTTTTGTGTTTTAATGCCGATAATAATATGTGGTATTTTATCTAAAAGGGTATATAATATAAGAATAAGAAGAGAATTAGGAGTCCCTTATGAAAAAAGCAATTCTAACAGCAGCAGTCATTTTTCTTACAGCAGGCCTTTTTGCACAAGCAGCCTTCAGCGGATATTCAGGTGGAAAAATAAATTACGCAACAAATGAAGCTCAGACACAGGAATATGATCCTGACCTTACACTGCAGGCCTTTTTCCAGGGCCAGTTCAACTTTTCGCAGAACATGTGGGGCCGTCTTGAATTTTCACTTGATACTGCCGATTTTATAAGCTCCGAATTATTCCACGAAACAATGGCCGCTTTTAAAATTGACGAGCTTTCATTAACATTTAAATCTAACTCAGATTCAGATGCAAACTACTTCAGTGTTTTCATGGGAATATATGACCCGATTGGTTCAGATGTTTTCCTTCAGCGATATTTTGGTATTCAGCCAATCGCTTCTAAAATCACAGAAAGCTGGCTTGGCATTGCAGGCTCTGTACTCTACCCTCACTTTGGAATTGGTATTGCCGATGTAAAACGCCTTATGTCTGCACCAATTACTCTTGGAGGTTATGCATATATTAATCACGAAGATGACCTTCATTATGTATTCAATACAGACTTCCGCTTTGCCTGTGTTTACCGCTACTTTACTTTTGATTTTGCAGGTGGTGTTGGGCTTCCAATTTCAGATAACAACAAAGGTCAGGAAGCAATTGCAGTAATTGATAAGGTTCTGCTCCATGCCGGAACAACAATGCTTATTGGTAACAATTATACACAAGGTCTTTTCATTCAGGCAGGCTTGTTTAATATTCCGGTAACAAAACGTAACGCAATTACACTTTCACCAGATGATATTTATCTTTTGATTGAACCTCGCCTTCTGCTCGAAAATGCACACGTAAACCTTTCGTTCTTCAGCTTGCCGCAGGATACAGTTGATCAGCTTATATTTGTTGATGACACTCTTGGCGTAAACCTGAACATTTATGGTGATTCATTTTCGCTTGGTGCAAACCGCTTTACACTTGGAACAAACTTTTCTCTGTCATTTACAGACAAAACATTCCTGGATCTTGCAAAACCGCTTGAACTTATTAAAGGCGATTACAACATAACAATGACACCATATATGTCTACAAACTTCCTGAACGGTGAGCTTCACACACAGTTTTCAATTAAGTTCATGAAGTTTGTAAATGCAAGATGGTACGATGCCTTTACTGCAGATATTGGATATACAACACACTTCTAATAAAAGCTGTTAGTAAAGTAAATCTCCGTTACTACGCATAAACGCAAAAACAGAGTCTGGACCTGTAAAGTGGGCACAACCCGCAAAAACAAAAGTGGTTCCAGGCTCTTTTAAATAGTCTGCAATCTTAACAGCCCATTTTTCATTTCTGTCACTCAAAAGCTGCTTGTAATATTCTTTGTAGAAAGGAGATTCGGCCATGTCTTTTTCAAAATCACTGTAATACAGTTCTGTAAAGGCAGGTTCGTCGCCCAAAAGGAAAAGCTCATAAAGTTCTTTCATTTCATTTGCAGCCTGGTCAATATCTTTAAGGTATTCAATAGTATCGCGAAGCATTGCCATCTGAATATCCCAGTCGCCCCAGGCAATAAGATCAATCTGGAATTGTGCATTTTCATCAAGACCTTCATAACCGCGGTTGTCCTTATATTTTTCAATATAGTCCATTACCATAAGGTCATACGCCTTATTTGTATCAAGACCTGCAGCATCTTGTAAAACAGATTGAAGAGAAATATTCAAAACCCAAGGTTCAAAACAAACAAGCTGAGCCAGATACTGACTGTCTACGTACTGAGTCAGGAGCATTATTTCTTCCTGAGAAAGCTCATCAATAAGAGTATGCGAAAGATCTGTAAGTAAAGATTGAAGCATTTTAGATTGAGAAAGCCGCGACAAAGAATTAAATTCAGGAGTCGAAAGCTCACCAACAAAACGGTCAGATTCTTCAAGCGCCTCTAAAACACACTTTGGAAATTCAATTCCCCTGTCATCGCCTGCATGGTAAGTTCCAAGAAGGTATACTCTAGAAGGAGTTCCATCATCTGCAACCCCGTCTATTCTCCAGAGAAAGCAATCCGGATATTTGTAAAGTTCACAGGCCTGCTGCGGAGTTTTTTGACTTCCCCCCTGCCCTGCAGTTTTACAGGAAGCGAGGAAGATGGCAAGGAGGAGAATTATAAATGATATTTTTTTCAGGTTAATAAAAGATTTTTTTGTGTTCATGAGGGTATTATAGCATAAAAGTTGGGGTTTTTCATTAAAAAAAATCCCTGCCTGAACGAAATGTTTGGGCAGGGATTTTGGGTTATTAATTAAGAATTATTTTAATTTGTTTTGGCTTTACCAGATGTAGTATCTATTGTATAGCCCTCGTTTAACAAGGTGAAGCATGAATATGAAGACGAACCAGAATTTAAGCCAGTAAGAATAACAGTAGAAGTATTTAGTGTACCAAGACGTTTAATTGCATACGGATATGAACTATCAACTGGTTCGTAAACTTCTATTGGCCTTCCTGCGTAAATGCAATTGTTGTTAGAAGCATCATAAGGAATATCAGCATAAGTAATATTTCCACCACTATAATTTGCACCACCTAACTTGAATTCACTTGCTTGCGCTGAAACATAAAGTCCACTACATTTGGACCTATTCATATCAAGATTGTCTTTTATTGTTCCTCCTGTTATTGTTACAGATCCATTCCAACACATAACACCGCCACAAGGGGTTGAAGAATCATAAAAAGTTTGGTTACCACTGATTATTCCACCTGTCATAGAAAATGATCCCTTATAAATCATTACAACACCGAAATCCTTATAACCTTGGTTGTTCTTTATTTCTCCTCCTTCCATTGAGAAAATGCCATCTTCGTTATTGTAAACAGCACCAGCTCCGGCGTCACCAATATTTGAATTTATTGAACCATCTCTTAAATAGACAACACCTTCATTATATATACCACCGCCACCTTTATTCATGCCAGCAGAAGAATTATTGTTAATATATCCTGATTGCATAACAACAGTACCATATTGAGAGTTACTTATTCCTCCACCCTCAAAACCCCAGTTACCATAGATTCCTCCATCCAGTCTGGCTTCAATATTGTTGTTTGAGTCATAAAAACTATAACCTAAACATACATAACCATCATTGTATATACCACCACCTGAAGTCCACGTACCAGTTGCATAATTTGCACATGTCCAATCATTACCATATTCTGAAGGGAAATTGGTGTAACTTGGTTTTGAACTGGCTGCAGCCTTTGTAGAATCACCTACTTCCGCTGTGCCAATCATATATAGTTTAGCATTCTGGCAAACATAAACACCACCACCGTAATCACAACAGTTTCCTCGAATTTTAACACCATCACCAAGAGTTACAGAGGCACCACTCATCAGTATACAAAGTCCACCACCATAATATTTGCCATTACCGCTTCGATCAATACCTCTACCACCTGTAATTATGAGGTTTGTGATTGTAATCGGGTAAGTTGTTTTTATTGAAAGAGTTGTTCGATTAGCATCAGTTGTTTTTTTGCCGCCATCCAGCGTTGCATCTGCTCCATAACCGGTAAGTGTTACAGATTTGGCAACAGAAGTTGTAAGAGAAGAATTTTCTATCGTCTGTGTGCCTGTTACAGTTCCAATAATGGCAATGTTCCAGTCAAAGCTACTTCCCTTGTTCAAGGTTACAATCTTGCTTACAGCTGTGGCTACAGAATCTACTGAAGTTGCAGGGCATAAACCGTCATTTGTACCGCTACCTTCTGCACTTACGAAAATTGAATTTGTAAAGTATGCATACAAATCTACATCTTTTAGTTCACCTATTGATGATTTTTTTACACTTGTAATTTTAGCACCTGTAGCGTCTTCATCAAGGAACCAGCCTACAAATATTTTACCGTTCATAGAAGGGCTATAGTTTAAATCGGCAGGAGAAGTAATGTTATAAGTAGACGGATTTGTTCCAGACATTGTAGCACCGTCATAGTGATACGTTATAGAGTAATTATGTACAGTCCACTTAGCATACAAGGTTACATTACCTGTAGAGGCAGAATTGGCTAAATTGTATGAAGTTGTAAGACCTGAATTTGTATACCAGCCACCAAAATCATAACCTTCTTTTGTTGGCTCTGCAAGAGCAGATATAGTTTGTGTATAAACTTTTGTCACAGGATCTATTGCAGAACCACCATTTGTTTCAAATGTAACCGTATAGGTCCATTTTGCATATAAATCCCAGTCTTTAATATGATCTGGATTATTTAGAGTAATTGTATCTGGAGCTGCATTACCAAAGCTTTCATCCGTATAATATCCTGCAAATGTATACTTGGTACTTGTTGGTGTAAAATCAGTTAAAGTAATAGTATTGTCTTCTTCCATGTTAAGTGATTCTACATGAGCTTCAGTAGTTCCATTAAGCTTTCCACCATTAAGATTGATAGTTACTGTATAGGTTTTTGCAGTCCAGGCAGCAATTATAGTTTTATTAGTTTCAGGACCAAAGGTTGTTATTATTGTATTAGATCCGCTAATTTTCCAGCCATTAAAAGTGTAAGCAGGTTTTTTAATTTCTGGAGCTGTAAATGTTGCACCATAAAGTCCTGTTATTTCAACACTATCCCCAGTAATTGTAGAATCTGTCCAACTTTCACCAGAATTCTTGGTAAAATTATATTTTATAGTATTTCGTTTATAATAAACCTTTGCAACAGAAGAATTATCTGGGGCTATTGATACATTTTCAAATTTATCGGTTTCACATGTAAAGCCTGCTACATTTCTTTGATAAGAAGCAGCATCTGTAGTTTGTCCGGTTATACCACTTATACCTGTATCAGGTGAAGAATCAAGTTCATAATCTGAACTTCCAGTTCCATCCAAATTAAGCTTCTGGAAATAATGTTCTACTTTATAAGTTGCAGATCCTGGGCGCCATCTTGCATACAAATTAACAGGTTCAGCCTTTTCATCAGAAGGATACCAGTCATAAACCTGTGCTGCATTTACATCTTCGCTTTCGAACCAGCCTTCGAAAACATAACCCTGTTTAGAAATTTGAGTATCGGTTGGCAGACTTACACTATCTTCTATAGTGTAACTTGTTGGTTTTGTGTAGCCGGAAGCCCAGGTACAGCCGTCAATATTGAAATATTGGATATTGTATTCGATTGCATTCCACTTACCATAAACAGTCATGTCGCCTTCTCTTTGGCCAATTCCCCAGCCTGTAATTTCGGTTCCGCTTACCCAATTATCTGTTGTATACCAGCCGCCGAAAGTATAGCCTGTTCTAATAAGACGGCCGCTTGACTCATCGGGGACAGGTAATGTTATGGTTTCATTAGGAACATAAGTTTTTGGAGTAAGAGTTGATGTATCATAACTGTCAAGATTATAAGTAATTGTTGAACGTTCGCCTTCAATCCAGATTGCATACAAGGTTATTTCATCACCATCTACAGTAGTAAGATTAGAAACTGATTGTTTATCTACGAAATCTCTGTATGAGTCTACATCTGTTAATGGTTTTTCTGTTGGTGCAGTGCGTGCCCATCCTCCAAACTTGTAACCCTGGCTATCTGTGAAAATATTTTGACTTAATTCTTGTGCAACATCATATGTAAATGTTTGTGAAGGCATTGTTTGCGTAGATACAGCTAAACCTTTTTCAAATTTTACTGTATAAGTTATTGGAGTCCACTTAGCTTCAAGAATAATATCCTGAGCGATTATAGTGTCAAAGTTGAATGTTGAACCTGCGTAGAGCCAGCCACCGAAGTTGTAACCGGTCTTTGTAGGGTTTGAAGGGCGTGAAGCTGTATCTCCTTCTGTTATGTACTGGGTGGCTACTGCTGAACCGCCGTTTGTAAGGAAGGTTACTGTATTTGTTACAACTGTAAATTCATCTATTGCAGTACGAACTACGCGGAAACCGATTGAATCGCTGGAAAGTGTTGGGTTTGAACTTGCACGTTCATCTTTAGCACAATCGTCTGCATCACTATTATAAGCGCCACCTCTTATTACTCTGAAATTATCTGCTCCCGAAACTACGGAAGGACCGGTTTTGCCTGTTCCGGAAGTAATTGAATCTTCTTGTGCAAAAACATCAAAACACCATTCTGCTACGTTTCCTAGTAAATCGCAAAGATAAAGTTCATCGGCTGCACGGTTTTTAATTTTTTGTGTATTCCCCTGGCTGTTTTCAGAATATATAGCCATAGAAGAAAGAGTTAAGTTTCTTTCTGCTTTTGTTGCAATGTATTCCCATTCTGCTTCTGTTGGAAGACGATAACCTCTTGCACTTAAATTGCAGGAAACTACAGTATTTGAATTAAGAGCACCCCAGTCCGAAGGATTTGTTGAATTGTTTACCTTGTAACAAGGGGTAAGCTCTTCTTTTATACTTAAAAGATTACAATACTTAATTGCATCAAACCAGGTAACATTTTCTACAGGCAGGTCATCTCCAAAAGAAGTAAAATGACTTGGATTAGTATTTGTAACTGCCCTATACTCACCCTGAGTAACCTCGTGGTCGCTTACAAAAAGGTCTGAAATTGTAATGTTTCTGCCTGTAGCAAGGTAATTGGTCATGGCACCGCCTTCTACAAAAACAAAATCCTTAAGCCATTTTGCATAAAGAGTTGTATCGTCTGTTACGGCAGAATTAAAATTATAGCCCTTTGTTAATTCAGGATCTGAATACCAGCCTTCAAAAGCATAGTTGTCGTAGCGGCTGTATTTTGTTTTACTTACCGGTTTTACAGGGTTTGCAGGTTTTTGAATTGAAGTTCCGGTTGATGCAGTTTGAGATGAAACAGAAGAACCACCGTTTGAATCAAAGGTAACTGTAAGCACGGCACCAGCAAGGCGCAGATTAAGTGCGTTCAAACCTTCCCTTACAATGATTTTTGAACTTTCGCCGTTGTAAATAACATCTTTTACAGTTTTTTCGGCATCGGCATATCTGTAAATTTTTGCCTTGGCATAAACGCTTGTTCCTACAGGAATTTCTTCAAAGGTCATGCTTATTCCGGCATTTGGAGAAATTGGAGCTGTTCTTGTCTGCTTGTCTATTGCGAACAAAGTTACGTCTATGTAGACATCGCTTGCAGCAGGATCGTCGCCTTCTCTGGCAGCACTACGGCCGGCTGCTGAATTGCCGAGTATTTTCTGAACAGTTTCGCGGCTCATGTTAAAAGATACTGTTGTTGTTCTTGAAGACTTTAAATCACTAAAACATGAAGTAAACAAAATAGAAATGAGAAATGCAAATAAAACACAAACAGTATTCCATCTGAGCAAAAATAAATTTGCTGACAAATTAAAATGAGATCTCTTCGTTATCATATCTTCTATTATAGCAGATATTTTTTAATGTTCAACAGAAAAGAATGAACAGTTACAGCGGCCACCCTGCTTTACATGATAGAGTGCCTGGTCTGCCTGATCTTCAAGAATTTCATTATAACCCATTGTAGAAATTGCAACGCCTACGCTAAGAGAAACACTAGGACTGTTGGCTTCTACATTCTGGAGCAGTTTGTTTATTGTTTCAATTTTTCGTTGAATTATAAGTTCAGGGGTATCGCCGAATTTTGTCATGATTACGGCAAACTCATCGCCACCAATGCGGGCAACATAATCTGTATTACGGAACTGTTCGCTAAGAATTGCTGCAATGCGTTTAAGAACTTCGTCGCCAACAAGGTGACCATATTTATCGTTTACAGCCTTGAACAGATCAATATCGATTATGAGGTAAGCAACAGGTTCTGCTGTATCGCTAAGGACCTCTTTGATTTTTGAAAAGGCTTCGCGGTTGATGAGCCCTGTAAGCGGGTCATGCTCTGCCTTATGCTTAAGGATAGAAGCTTTAATTTCGTCTTTTTCACGAAGGGCATTGTAGGTTTTTGCAATAAGGCGCATTTCGTATGAACCAAGCACATGCATTTTCTTTTCGCCGCGGATACTCTTGATATCATAATCGATTGGGCGAAGAACGAGCACGCGGATTAAAACAAAAAGTCCTACAGAAGCTAAAAAGAGCGCGATGATTGTACAAAGCTGAATTATGATAAAGCGGTAGAAACGAGTTTTTTCAAGGTTTTCATTTGCCAGATGATTTCCAAGAATGCACTCTAAAACTTTTGTTGTATAGCGGTTAATTTTGTCTTTTGATTCCTGGTAATCCATTCCAAAAATATAACTTTCGGCAGTTATAAGCTTTTGTTCGTTTGAAAGTGCAAGATGACCTGAATTGATTTTTACTTCCTTAAGCTCGGCCGGGAACATCTTTTCTGGAATATTAAGGGCATGATAAATAAGGGCCATGGCATACATTTCTATCTGAGCAAGATTCTGTGACTCGGTATAGGCGTATTCCATATTTGCCTGAATTATGTCGTCGTTATAAAACTGATTTATAAGTTCAACTGATTTTTCGCGGTTTTGTACTACATAGTATTCATGGAAATATTTTTCGGCATAGGCTACATCCTGCTGAACAAGGAAAAGACGCACCTGATTTGTTAAAAAGTCTGATGTGTCACGGAAGTCGTTTACTGCCTGAGTACAGCGTGCATACTTACTCATGTTTTCTATGATTGCATTGTATTTTGACCGTATGCGGAATGCAGAAAGAAATACTCCGGCACACAAAATGCAACATAAAATGAGCATAGTTATATTAATGGTATTGATTTTTATTCCGTCTTTTGCCGGATTGTAAAAGCGTTTATTCATTTTTCCCACCCACTTTTTATCGAAACTTTTTTATTATGAATTTATTATAAACGAGAATTTATAATTTGACTAGGGGAAAATTTATAAAACCGTTTTTTGTGCGGCCAGTTCATTCATTATCTTATAAAAAATCTCAAAGGAGACCGGCGTAAGTGAAACAAGGTTGTCATTCTGCGTGTGCAGGTACTGCCAGCTTGGCGGGATTTGGGCATTCAGAACCTGCTGAACTTCTTCTGAAGGCAGCATTGTAATTGCTACCGCAGGAAGGCCGTTGGCTATAAAGCTGGCGTTATCGGAATAATTAACAGGGAGGGTAAACCATTTGCCCTTTGAAACTGACTGGAGGATTTTTTTTGTACGGGCCTCAAGCTCTGAATAGGCTGTAAGAAATTTTGTAGGAACATTGGGCGGAATTTTTGCCTGGGCAAGGATTGGAACATCACCACGGCCCATGCAGTCGAAAACGTAGATGTCGTCGTTAGTTATTCCTAACTTGCGGAAGGTCTGGGCTAGAGGAAAGGCGCCCTGCTGGTGTACTCCGCCCTGCTCACCTAGTTCTTCGCCATCTGTAAAGATAAGGCGGATGTTGTGCTGGGCTACCATGTGCGGCCCTTCGACAGGCTCAGGGACCCCAAAAGTTCTGGCCCATTCCATTAAACAGAACACTGCTGCAGAATTGTCATTTGCGCCTATGCCTATGCGATCGTAGTGGGCAATTACTGTTTTTATGCGGAACATAGGGTTGTATTGTGATTTTTGAAATTTTACGTATATGTGATTTTTCCCTTCCAGATTCATTACTACAGAATCTACACCACCGGCCTTAAGGTAATCCTGTATGAAACGGGCTCGATCGCAGGTGGGAGAGATGAAGTCGTTGAAAGCCTGGGGAATTTTGGAGCTTTCCATATTTAAATTATCGGTATAAATTATTGTTTTTTGCATAGAGTCAATGATTACGTGTATTATTAATAACTTCTTATAAATACCCGTAACAATGAAGGTCTTTCATTTACAGCTTACGGGTCTTTTGGATACTTTTTGAAAAATACACGTAAATCTGCTAATATAAATTAGGAAAAAAGCACTTTCTCCTGGAAAATTACGGGTGATTTCGCTTGTTTTGTTAAATTGCACGTAATCTTATTAAAACTTTATATTTAAGCTACGGGTATTTTGAGCAATTTTGCAGAATCGCCCGTAAACTCTAAAAATCAATTATAAATAAGAGGCTCCTCCCTCCTTTTTGCTAATAGCTAACTGCTATCCCCTATTCCCTATTCAAGCAAAATCCGATATATTGTTTCTATATAAATATCACTTTTTGAGGTAAAAAAATGTCAACACCATTGGAAAATTATCTTGCTGCCACTGGCGGAAAACCTAATGCCGCTATGTGTGCTTATGTTGCAAATCTTCAGCAGGTTGCCGCTGTGGGACCTGATATTGCTGCATCAATCGTAAACGAACTTGAAAATCAGCGCAGTCACTTGAAGCTTGTTGCAAGTGAAAACTATTGTTCGCTCAATGTTCAGGCTGCTATGGGAAACCTTCTTACAGATAAATATGCAGAAGGATATCCGGAGCATCGCTACTACGGTGGTTGTGTAAATATTGATGCTGTAGAAAATGTTGCAGCACGCGAAGCAGAAAAACTTTTTGGTGCTGACTATGCATATGTTCAGCCACACTCTGGTGCAGATACAAACCTTGTTGCTTACTGGGCTATTTTGAGTGCTAAGGTTGAAACTCCAACTCTGGAAGAGCTTGGCGTTAAGTCTTTGAACGACCTTACAGACGAACAGTTTGACGCTCTTCGCAAGAAGTTTGGTAATCAGAAATTGATGGGATTGGATTACAGCTGCGGTGGTCACCTTACACATGGTTACAGAATGAATGTTTCTGCCCGCATGTTTGAATCTCATCCTTATGGTGTTGATCGCGAAACCGGCTTACTCGACTATGACGCAATTGAAAAGCAGGCAATGGAAGTTAAGCCTTTGATTTTGCTCACAGGCTTCAGTGCATATCCACGCAAGATTAACTTTAAGCGCTTCCGCGAAATTGCAGACAAGTGTGGAGCAGTTCTTATGGTAGATATGGCACACTTTGCAGGTCTTGTTGCCGGTAAAGTTTTGACTGGCGATTACGATCCTGTAAAATGGGCAGACATTGTTACAACAACAACACATAAAACTTTGCGCGGACCTCGTGGTGCTTTGATTTTGTGCAAGCAGGAATTTGCAGACTATGTAAACAAGGGATGTCCTATGGTACTTGGTGGACCTCTTGGACACATCATGGCTGCTAAGGCAATTGCTTTGAAAGAAGCCAACACTCCTGAATACCGCGCATGGGCAGCTCAGGTTGTTAAGAACGCACAGGCTCTGGCAGAAGGCTGTAAGAGTCACAACATTCCATTGCAGACAGGCGGAACTGATAACCACCTTATGCTCTGCGATGTTACAGTTTATGGTTTGACAGGTAAGCAGGCAGAAGCTGCTTTGTTCAAGTGCGGTGTTACTGCAAATGCCAACGCTCTTCCTTATGACAAGAACGGTGCATGGTGGACAAGCGGTATTCGTATTGGTACTCCTGGTCTTACAACTCTTGGCATGAACGAAGCTGATATGAAAGAAGTTGCAGACATTATTGACTTTGTACTTAAGAATACAAAACCTGGCCTTACAAAAGAAGGAAAACCTGCTAAGGGTAAAATTGATATTTCGGATGAAACTGTTGCAGCAGCCCGCGAGCGTGTAAACAAACTGCTTGGAGCTCATGTGCTTTATCCTGAACTTGATCTTGAATTCTTGAAGAAGGAATTTGTAAAATAATTTATGCCATGAAACAAAAGAAACAGGTTCGGCTTTCGGACATTGCAGAAAAGTTAAATATCAGTACGGTTACTGTATCAAAAGCAATTTCGGGCAAGGATGGTGTTGGCAACGAACTTAGGGAGCAGATTAAAGAGCTTGCAGTTCAGATGGGCTACAAGTTCAAATCTACTGCCGGGGCCGAAGGTTCAACAGGTAACATTGGAATTATAATTCCTGCGCGATTCTTTTCTCCTGATGCTTCGTTTTACTGGTATATTTTTAACCATCTTTCTAAGGCACTGCTCGAAAAAGGGTGGTATTCAATAATGGAACTTGTTTCTGACGATAACGAAAAGGCTTTGATTCCGCCTCGTCTGATTACTGATAAAAAAACAGACGGGGTTATTTTTCTTGGTCAGTTGTCTTCTGAATATATAAAAAATCTTGCAAAAACTTATTCAAATTTTGTACTCATGGATTATTATATTCCAGACCCTGAAATTGACTGCATTATAAATGACGATTATTACAATTCATACCTTATAACTTCTTATCTGATTTCTATGGGGCACAAGAAAATTCAGTATGTCGGCAAGTTTAATGCAACTACTTCGATTCAGGACCGCTACATGGGTTTTGAAAAAGCCATGCACGAAAACGGACTGGACTGCCCTTTTGATAAAATCATAGATGACCGAAATGCTCCTGCCGAGCTTATAAAAATGAAGCTGCCTCCAAAAGGTCAAATGCCCACAGCCTTTGTATGCAACTGCGACATGATTGCTTCAAGGTTAATTCATCAATTAAACGAAGAAGGCTATATGGTTCCTGAGGATGTTTCTGTTACCGGTTACGACAACTTTCTTTCTGAAGAAGAAAAAACTGTTCCGCTTACAACAATTGGTGTAGAGCCTCAGGTTCTTTGCTCTATGGCTGCAGAACTGATTATTAATAAGATTACAGGCAAGCCGTATATTAAAGGAAGACACCTTGCAACCGGGAAGATTATTGAAAGGGAGTCTGTAAAAGCCATCAAATAGTAGATTGCCACGTCGCTAGCGCTCCTCGCAATGACGTTGGTGTGGTCTCCGTCATTGCGAGCGAAGCGTGGCAATCCAGATATCAAAATGCAATTTTACCATTAGATAAATCTTTTAATTTTGCTGCAAACATTTCAAACTGGTCGGCCCGCGCCTTACCACTCACCTTCACTGCTTCGGCAAATTCTTCCTTTACGTCATAAAGGTTGAACTGCTCCATGTTCAGTTTGATTAATTTATAAAGCGAATAGTCTGCTTCAAATGAAAAATCTTTTTTTTCAACCAGTTCTTCAAAAAGGCCAAGTTCATCTGCCTTTTGAATTACCTGTTTTGCACCGCCTGAGTATGCTTTTACAAGACCGCCTGTTCCAAGCAGCGTTCCTCCAAACCAGCGGGTAATTGTAATAAGAGTGTTTGTACAGCCGCGGCCTTTAAGAACATCAAGAGTCGGGCGGCCTGCTGTTCCAGAAGGTTCTCCGTCGTCGCTCATGCCAAGAACTTCGGCACCGCTTCCAATTACAAACGCGTGGACAACATGAGTGGCATCTGCATATTTTGATTTCTGGGCTTTTACAAGGTCGCGGGCCATTGACTGACTTTCGCATGGGAAAAGTTCAGAGAGAAAGCGGGAACCTTTAATGACTTCTTCGAATGTGCACGGGGCTTTCAGACAGTCCATTACTTTGCAATAGAAATATCTTTAACTTCGCGCGGAGAGACTCTTACACCCTTTGCCTTAAGCGATTTTTCCTCGTAGTTGTTTGCCTTGAAGGTGTCGCTCAATTTTTTTACGCGCGCCTTTGGAACATAGTTAAGAGTGAATTCAAAGGTTTTGCGTGTATCTACGTGAAGAACTTCCATTCCGTCCGGAGCAAAGAAGTAGTCGCGGTTCATGATGTAGCCGGCAATCTTACAGCGCTTAATGTAAACCATTTGCGTTGCAGGGTCGCGGTACAAAATTGTGAACAAAACCTTTGAAAGGCTTTCTTTGTCTGCAAGTCCGCAGTAACGAAGCTCTGGTCCAACAAATATTTTCTTTGGTGCTTCAGAAACTGAATAGATTCCGCTCTTACGAACGTAGATAACCTTATCGAAGGAAGTAATTTTAAGCAGTTCTTCTCCACCGCTAACTTCTGTTCCAAGGTTTCCTGATTTTTCATCATATTTAAGCGGCTTGTCGCGTTTAGAAACAGCCTTAACATCAACTGCATTAATGTTTGTAATCTTAGTGCGGCGGCGTGTTGTAATTCCGTCGAGCTTTGCTTCAATGCCGTCGAGCCAGGAAATTGCATATTCAACAAGATGCTTAAGCAGGCGGTTGATTTCCTTGATGCGGTCATTGATTGCCTGAACTTCCTGCTTGTTCTTGTTCATATCATAAAGAGAGATTCTGCGGATTGGAATCTTGAGCAGGTGATCAACATCATCAACAGTAATCGGGCGGATAAGCTCTGCCTTGAATGGTTTGAAGCCGTCCATTACAGCTTTAATTACGCCTTCTTCTGTTTTCTGATTTTCGATTTTCTTATAAATGCGCTCTTCTACGAAGATTCGTTCAAGTGTACGCAGATGAAGCTTTTCCATGAGCGAAGCTTTTTCAAGTTCAAGCTCCTGCTTAAGAATACCAACAAGCTGCTTTGAATGATACTCTATTACCTGAGTACAGGTCATCTGCACAGGCATGTTATCTTTGATTACGCGAAGATTACAGTAGATTGTCTGCTCACAGTCGGTAAAAGCATAAAGAGCATCTACAACATCTTTTGTATAAACACCACGCTGAAGTCTGATTTCTATATTTACAGAATCAGAAGTATAATCCTGAATTGAAGTAGCCTTGATTTTTCCGTTCTTTACGGCTTTTTCAATTGAGTTACAAAGACTTTCTGTAGTTGAACCATAAGGAAGTTCGGTGATGACAATTTTTTTATCATCGCTTGTGTCCATCTTTGCACGGGTAATAATTTTTCCAAGTCCGTCTTCGTAACCTGAAACATCAATTAAACCACCTGTCGGAAAATCAGGATAAAGCTCAAACTTTTCACCACGCAGGCATTTTCGTTCTGCATCAATTACTTCATGAATATTGTGACTCATGATGTAGGTGCTCATACCAACTGCAATTCCTTCTGCACCCATAATGAGTACAAGCGGAAGCTTTGCCTGGAATGCAACCGGTTCTGTGTCGCGGCTGTCGTAAGTATCTACATACTGTGTGATTTTTGGATTTGTATTTAAGATTTCTTTTGTTATCGGGCGAAGGCGGCATTCAATGTATCGGGGAGCAGATGCACCGTCACCAGTGTACATGTTTCCAAAGTTTCCCTGCTTGTCTATAAAAAGATCTTTGTTTGCAAGGTTTACAAGAGCTGTATATATAGAAGAATCTCCGTGCGGATGATAAGCCATTACCTTACCGCAGACATTTGCTACCTTTGTAAAACGTCCGTCATCTGTTTTTAAAAGTGTATGGATGATTCGGCGCTGAACTGGTTTAAGTCCATCTGTAATTTCTGGAATTGCACGATCGCGGATTACATAACTTGCGTATTGAATAAAATTAGAATCGAACAGATTTTTTACGTATGCCATTTTTCCCCTCTAAATTTCCCTAATATTATAATTATAAATGAACTACAAGAATTCTTCAAGATTTTTAAGCGTTGTACAGATTTTCCAGCAGAGTGCTTCAATTTCAGGGGTTGGCGCAATTTTGTCTGGCACCATAATAACCTTAAGACCTGCAGCGGCTGCACTTTTAATTCCGTTAGGGCTGTCTTCTACTGCTGCACATTGTTCAGGTTCTAGTCCAAGAGAACGACAGGCCATAAGATAAATTTCGGGATCCGGTTTACTGTGTTCTACCATTTCGCCTGTTGTGCGTGTTTCAAAAAAATCTATTACACCTGCATTTGTAAGCTGCCTTTCCACTGCCCTGCCGTTTGTTGAAGACGCAAGGGCAAGCCTGTATTGAGGTTTAAGATATTCAAGAATCTGACGGGCATAAGGCATGAGTGGGATTCCATGAGCATCTTCGTACATATAAAAAAGCTCTGTTGTCCTGTTCAGGAAGGCTTCTGAATCAAAATCTTCTCCAAAAACTTCCTTAAGAATTTTCAAGGTGTCGTTATGGTTGGAGCCCCGGCACATATTGATGAAATCTTTGTCGGTTGAAACTTCCATTTCGTCCTGAGCGATTGTCCAGCATTTACCGCTGATTGTTTCGGAGTCCAGAATGACACCGTCCATGTCAAAAACGATTGCTTTTATGTCCATTTATTTCTCCATAATGTGGATTGCTTCGCTTCGCTCGCAATGACGGTCATTACTCGCTTTGACTGTCATTGCGAGGAGCATAGCGACGAAGCAATCCATTATCGTTTTGGTTTCAATTCTGAGCTTATAAAAAGTCTGTCCTGGTACCAGTCAATCAAAAGCGAGAAGGTTTCGTCTTCGTAGCCTGGAGCAGTTACTTTTATTTTCCAGACTGTTGCCGACTTTAATTCTTCCGGCTGGACTGCATTTATTTCCTTCCAGTTATTCTTGAACATAATTTCAACCTTTGCTTTGTCCGTAATATTTTTTCCGGAAACTGCATCATAAACATAAGTTGAAATATTAAGTTCACGAGTAATTCCTTTTAAAAAGTCGCTTTCGATTAAAACAGATTTATCATCAACGCTGAATGACTTCCACCACACATAAGGTCCAACTACAACCTTAACACGGTAGTCGCCTTTTTTAAGATAAACAGGCTGAATATTGTAGGTGCGGTTTTTAGAAGCAAGGCGCGCAACTTCTACAGTTGTCTGAATTGTAAACCATTTTTCAAAAAAGCGTGAACCCTTGACTGCAAACTCCCGGCGTGTACCTTTTACTTCGGGAATATCTTTACCGTCGTTTTCGAAGAAGAATGCTTTAATAGGAAGGTCAAGATCTGCAGAAAGTGAACGAGGCACGTCCATTTGAATCTGCACAGGAGTATACCAGGCTTTTAAAATTGTTTTGTGAATCAGGCCGGCCTTCCAGCAGAAAACAAAAACCGCAGCTGCAGCGGCAACGCTAAGAACTACATTCTTTACAATGCGGAAAAGCTTATCTTTTGGATTAAAGAACGGGAACGGATAAGGCTTATCCTGAAGAATAACAGCCTTTGCAATATGAACACGAATATCATGAACGTTAAAATGACGAAGATATTTTTTTACTGCACGAAGCACCTGATCAATTGACTGGAATCGCTTTTTTGGATTAGGGCGAATCATCTTATGAATAAGTTCTTCTATATCCTTTGGAATTTTCTTGTCAATTTTGCGCGCATGGATGTAGCGGCCCTTTTTGATAATCTTAAAGTTTTCCATGCTGAATTCACCTGGATATGGTTTTGAACCTGTTACCATTTCGTAAAGCATAATTCCAAGTGAATAAATGTCGGCACGGGCATCTACAGAAGCGCTGTCTTCAAACTGCTCAGGCGACATATAGGCCGGAGTTCCAAGGCTCATTCCGGAAAGTGTTATATTATTTTCGCGGTCTTCCTGGTCGCTGGCAATTCCAAAATCGGCAAGTTTTATTTCTCCACGGCGCGAAATCAAAATGTTTCCGGGCTTTATGTCACGGTGGATTATATTTTTTGAATGCGCATGCTTTAAAGCAAGACAGCTGTCCTGCAAAATAAGCATTGCAACAGGAGGCGGCAATACTGTCTGTTTTTTTATGAGCTTATCAAGAGCAATGCCGTCTACAAGCTCTTCGACCATGTAGCGCGACCCTATTTCTGTAAAATAATCAAAAACCTGAACTATATAGGGACTGTGCATGTCCATTAAAATCTGCGCTTCTTTTTTAAAGCGTTCAGCATTCTGAGCATTTCCGCGCGAAGTCATTTTTTTAATTACAACATAGCGCTTGAGTGAAGGATGAATTGCTTTGTAAACAACACCCATTCCTCCTTTTGCAATAACGCCTGCAATTTTATATTTACCAATCATTGGTGGAAAATCATTAGGCATTTTTCTTTGCCCCCTTAGTATTTATAATATCTTTTTCAAAATCAAAATTACTGCCAGGTTCAACAAACACAATATTCTGTTTATGCGGATTATGTATTTGAACAAGCTTTCCGTCCTGGCGCAAGGCATAGTTTTCTTTTACAGGTCTGTGCCCCGAAAAATATAAGGCTTTTTTTGCAGCCTTTTTTCCAAGCAGTTCATTCATAATTGGAACAACTGTAGATTTTTTTACCTGACCGTTGCGTGTCCAGATAAGTCCTTCTACTACACTGTCTTCAAACCTTGCATCTATAAGCTGTTCTGTTGTAAATGCTTCTGCAGGTTCTGCATGTGAAACTACATAATTTTTTCCGTAAGCCATAAGTGGCAGAAGATTTTCGTACTGAGCAATGAGGTTCAGAACTTTTTCGTCATAGTATTCCTGAATAAAGCTCTTTACCATTTCGCCTTCGTCTGCATATTTATAAAAAGCATAGTCGCCGCCAAGACTGCTGTTCAGAATGTTTTCGTGATTTCCTTTTAAAAAATGGAAATTTTCGGGATACTTTATTTTAAGAGTCATCAGAGCGCACAGAGTTGAAAGAGTTTCAATCATTTCGTCCTGCATGTAGTGGCCTGTATGAATACCACCGTCAAATTCTGCAGAAATAAGCTTCCAGCGTAAAGAAGAAAGCTCTGTGTGAACTGCGTCTCCTACGCACACAAGATCAATTTTTTTCTGTTCGAGTGCCTGCTTTACAGTAAGCTTTAACTTTGGCAAAGTACAGTTTAAAATGTTTTGTATAAAATCAGGGCGGGAATGTATGTCTGGAATGATTACAACAGGAAGACAACGCGCATCTTCTTCATAAAGCTTGAGCAAAGAACCGGGCTGCCCTACACAATTCAACGGACGATAAGATTCATCTTCGTTTGCAAGTGTATAGCAGACCTTTTGTACAAGAGAACTAATAAACTCATAAGAAGGAAGCTCCTGCAGTGCAAGGCATTCTTCAACATCAAGCTTAAAATCAGACATAAATTATGAAATTACAAGGCTCATATTGCCAATAGTAACTTTGTCACCTGGATTAAGCTTAACATATTTATCAGGCGGAATTTTTACTCCGTTAAGATAAGTTCCGTTTGTGCTGTTTTCATCCTTCAAAAAATAGGCATTTTTGATTTTTTGAATTACTGCGTGATGGCGGCTTGCAAGCTTATTGTCTACGACAACATCATTATCGTATTCGCGGCCGATTGTGATTTTTGCAACAAGACTAACCTTCTTATTATTGAACATAAGATAAGAAGCAGGCTTTGTTTCGCCGTAAGATTTAAGCTGCTGACCTACCGGTGATACTGTTTGAATTGTTTCGTTACTCATATATTATAGTATATAATGAAAATGCCGGATTCGCAATTTATTTAAATACACTGAACATCGGGATATTGTCTTTTGCCACTTTTACAAACACCTTAAGGGCATGCTTAAAGGATTTTCGTTCACTTTCGTTAAGTTCGGCAAGCTTTGCAATCATTTTTCCGCCGCAGACAATTTTATTCTGATCAATTTCATAGTTTGTCTTTACTCCGCTTGCAAACATTACGTCAAAAAATGTGTCTATGAACTTTTTGCGCTCTTCTACAGGAAGTCTTGTCATCCAGGCATTAAAGGAAGAAGCTACAAAAGAAGACATTTCGTCAAAGTCCTGCATAAGCTGGAACTCCGGGCCAAGCACTTTCCAGGCAAAAGGATCATGCTGTAAGATTCCATCTGCGGCAACATCTACAATTTTATATTTGTTTGTATGCGCAAATAACATGCCTACTACGCAAAAATGCGGGAAAAATGAAAAAACGCGGTCTTTTATCTGAAGAAATCCGGGTGTTTTGTAAACCGGGGCTGGAAATCCTGGTCCATCGTAATTGTAAATGGCCTCAAGTCTTTCAACAGACTTTGCAGGAATAGACATGCCTGCCTTTACGCTAAGGTTTCCGCCTTTTGAATGGCCTGTAAGTATAAACTTTCCTTTTAAAGCGCCCATTGCCCTACTAAGATAGTCGCAGGCCGATTTTTGTGAAGGAATTTCGTCTAAGCATACAAGATTAAAATCTTCATACCAGCCTGTAATAGTGTCGTCTGTTCCCCTATAAATTACAACATATCTGTCTTTTGCAATCTGGCAGGTAATTGCGCTGAATTGTTCTATATTTGTTTCATTTATATTATTTACAAAGCCGCTCAGCTTCATTTTGCCAAAACGGCGTGTTTTTGCGGCAGTTGTAATGAGTTCCGGAGTTAATTTATTAATCATTGCGCCCATATTGCAGCGGGTCGCGTAGTCTTTTGCGGAGGTAAAGCGTTCAGAAAGCTCTTCAAGGGTGATTTTTTCTTTAAAATCGGCTGAAACAAGACCATCCATGTTGTTATATACAAACTGGCTTAAAATAAGGGCATCTACGCTGTTAAAATCACTTTGTGCAAAGGTAAGGTCTCCGCGCATTGTGAAGTAATCCATAATGGTAAAATATTTCTGTTTCATTTGACTAATATAACTTCCTATCTTATAATTTAACCATGCGGAAAAAGTTCGGCAAGTTAAAAATACTTATGATTTGCTTTTTATCATCTTTGCTCATCTGGATTTTAATTGCTGCTTTTTCTATTTATCAAAACCAAAGAAACAACAAAAAGGTTTCTTCTATAACACAACTTTCTACAAAACCTCCTGTTGACCGTCTTAACAGAACATATTTTGCAATCACAAAATCAAATAGCTGGACAGAATCAAACGATATGAACCTTTTTTCGTACGAAGCAATCCTTGCAAACACAACAGACAAGGATCTTAAGGACTGGTGCATAAAATTAAAGGTTCCGGATGAAACTTCTGTAGAAAATACGTGGGATTGTACAGCTTATATAGATGATAACTACCTTTATATAAAGGCAGATGAGCTTGTAAACGAAAAACTCTGTTCAAAAAGCGAAACTCATTTTGGAATTTTACTGATTTCTGAAAATGATTTGTCTTTCCGTTCTGCAATCATTACCGGACGACTTTGTAAAAAGCTTTCTTCTAATACTCTGTTCATTTTCTGCTGCATTATGGCTGTAATTTCGCTTATTGCAGCAATTTACGGTATTGTTATTCAGGGAATTATTAAAAATCAGGCAACTCTTACAAAGCAGCGCCAGGAACATGACAATCAGATTATTGAACAGACAATGAAAACCTTCTCTAACTTTATTGATAACAAAGATACTTACACACAGGGACATTCTACCCGTGTTGCAGCCTATGCCCGCGAAATGGCAAAACGAATGGGACTGGACCAGCAGGCTCAGCTTACTATTTACTACGCAGGACTCATGCACGATATTGGCAAGCTTACAATTGCAGATGATGTTTTGAATAAAACAAGCAGGCTTTCTACAGAAGAATGGAGTTTGATTCAGCAGCATACAACAAACGGCGCAATGCTGCTTAAAAACTTTACTATATTACCAGAAATAAACGATGCGGTTTTGTACCACCATGAACGCTTTGACGGAACAGGTTACATGAACCGTATGAGCGGAAAAGATATTCCGCTTGTTGCACGCATTGTTGGAATTGCAGATGCCTACGATGCTATGAACACAAACCGCTGCTACAGGCTCAAGTTTTCGGAAGAACGAATTATTTCGGAGCTGGATCGCTGTCGCGGCAAGCAGTTTGACCCGGATATAGTGCCATATTTGATTTCTATGATCAAAGATGGAACCGTATATAGATTATAAGGAGTAACAAAATGGACCTAATTTATGGTATCAAGGACAAGCCAAAGGTTGGTAAGGTAATTCTTTTTGCCTTGCAGCAGCTTCTGGCAATCATGGCGGCAACAATTGCAGTTCCTGCAGTAGTAAACAGCAATTGCGGTACAGCGCTTACAGCTTCGGCTGCATTGTTTGGTGCAGGTATTGGCTCAATCGTATACCTGCTTTTCACAAAGGGAAGAAGCCCTGTATTCTTGGGAAGCTCTTTCGCATTCCTTCCTTCAATGTTCAGTGCCTTTGCAGGAGCAGCAACTCTTGGCCTTTCTATGCAGGCAGGCTACTGGGGTCTTATAATCGGTGCCCTTATGGCAGGTCTGGTTTATGTAATCATTGCAATCGTTGTTAAGTTCTGCGGCGTAAACTGGATAAACAAGCTCATGCCTCCGGTAATCATTGGTCCAACCGTTGCAATCATAGGTCTTTCACTTTCAAGCAATGCAGTAGGCGACCTTATGAAAACCAACATCGAAGGCGGAAGCGTTTACATCTGTCTTTTGTGTGGTCTTATCACTCTTGCCGTTACAATGCTTTGTGCAACCTACGGAAAGAAAATGGGCAAGCTTATTCCTTTTATCATCGGTATTCTTGCAGGCTATCTTGTAGCTTCAATTTTTGCCATGCTTGGAAAAGCAACAAACAGCTCAGAACTCACAGTAATTAATTACGCTGCTTTTAAAGACTGCGGCTGGTTTGCATTGCCTAAGTTCACCTTCCTGCTTGGCGGCGGCGAAGGCCTTAAAGCTGTAACAGGCAAATACCTAATCGCAATTTTTGCAGCTTACGTTCCGGTTGCCTTTGTAGTATTTGCAGAACACCTTGCAGACCACAAAAACCTTTCAAGCATTGTAGGTCAGGATCTGCTCACAGAACCAGGACTTACCCGCACCCTGCTTGGAGACGGAGTTGGTTCTATGGCCGGTGCCTTCTTTGGCGGCTGTCCAAACACAACCTATGGTGAATCAATTGCCTGTGTTGCCATTACCCGCAACGCTTCTACAATTTCTATCTGGGGCTGTGCAATTGCCTGTATCATCTTCTCTATGATCAGTCCTCTGGTTGCCTTCCTCGAGACAATTCCATCCTGCGTAATGGGTGGCGTTTGTATTGCCCTTTACGGCTTTATTGCAGTATCCGGCTTTAAGATTTTCCAGACCGTAGATTTGAACAAAAACCGCAACCTCTTTGTTGCCTCAATCATCTTTATTACAGGTGTAGGCGGCATGGTTGTAAGCTTTGGTGCAGTTCAAATCCGAACAGTAGCCTGCGCACTTATCCTTGGTATTTTGACAAATGTAATGCTGTCTAAAGAAAAGGATGATGCTGCTGAAGAAGCTAAGGCTGAATAAATAAAGGGGCGCCTGCCCCTCGCTGCAACCCGCTTTGCGGTTTTCCGCTACCCCCTCTAACGGGGTGTTGCATCAAAAAAGAGTGTGCCCTTTGTAAAAGGTCGCACTCTTTTTTATACCCCGTAACGCCCCGCGATGTTTGCGTAGCAAACTCGGTAAGTAAGCGCAGCTTACGACTAACGCCCCGCAAGTTTTACGAAGTAAAACTTGTTAGTGAGGCGAAGCCGAACGTATAACTCCCCGCGTGCCGACTTTTCACGACATTTTTACGTGCGTTTCAGCAGTTAATGGTAATTCTACCCGTAATTAATTCTCTCATCATTTTTGAATTACGTGCGTTTCGTTGAAGTTGTGTCATTTTACACGTAATTTTCTGTTCTTCTGATAAGTCACTGTCAATTAATTACGTGTATTTTCTCTCTTGCTATTGAATTTGCACGTAATTATCAATTTCCAGCTTATGTTTTTACGTGCATTTTTATCAGTTTAAGTCATTTCGCACGTAATCAAGTTTCATTCCAGCCGAATAATTACGTGCGTTTTTTCAAGTTCTCACCATTTCACACGTAATCACCTCTTTTCTCCAACCTGTAAAGAATTAATTACATGTCTCATTCTTCCACAAATAGACAAAAATCGCGAAATTAAAATCAAGGGCTATATAATACTTTGGGGCACGCCAGTCTTTATTAGAAACAACGACTCCAGTTTCCAGCGAAACAGCTTTTCCAATACAATTCAAACCGGTTTCATATTCATCCGGTATGCCTATGGCAAAAGAAAATTCTGTTCCTGCCTTAAACGAGACATACTTTATATCCATTGGATTTAGAGTGCTGCAATTTACAAAAAACTCCAGATAAAACAAATCGGATATAGGCTTTATCCAACCAAGATTCGCATTTACAAAAGTAATTACCTCCGGTTTAAACGCAATAGCATCTTCCTTTTCAATTTTATCTTCATCATTAAGAGGAAAATTTACACGCATTGGACTTATAGAAGCATACAAGCCTGTTTTCTGCCCAACAAAAATAAAATCTGCAAGCTCCAGATTTGCATTCAACTCTGCGTCTTTTCCAAAGGTCACTGCCAGTTCAAACTCGCCGTAATCCCAGTAAAAATCAAAGTTCTTTGCAATCAGAGGAAAAAGTAAAAATAAAGATATGGCTGCAGAAAACATAAACTTTTTCATATTATAATAATCCTCCTTAAGAAACAAAATGAAGTCTTATAAATAATACTAAATAATCCTTGCATTCACAATATTTTGGACTTATACTTTAAACATAAAAAGTTATGGAGGATGATTATGTCACCTATGATTATTCTTATTGTTGCACTTGTTGTAATACTTCTTTTGTTGTTTTTTATTTCTTATAAAAAGGTTCCTAAAAACCGTATTGGTATTCGTGTTGGTCCGTTCGGGTCAAAAACAGTTACAGGTAAAGCAATTTTTGTAATTCCATTTTTGCAGCGCATAGATTATATGACGCTGGAAAATATTCAGGTTGATTTTGTTTCTAAAGATTCTATTCCTACCCAGGATGCAATTAACATTAAAGTCGATGCAGTAGCCAACATTGCAGTTTCGCAGGATCCGGAAACAATGAAAAAAGCAGCAGCCAAGTTCATCGGTTATTCTACTGCTGACATTGCTACAGTTGTAACACCTGTTTTAGAAGGAAATATCCGCGAAATTATTTCTCAGATAAAATTAAAAGATTTGATTCAGGGCGATAAAAAAGTCCTTTCAGAAAAGGTTGTAGAAAATGTAAAGCCTAACCTTTTTGATCTTGGTCTTGAACTCACTACCTTTAACATCCAGAACTTTAAGGATGATAACGGGGTAATCAATAATCTTGGTATTGAAAATACAGTTGCCATTTCTAAAGATGCTGCAAAAGCAAAGGCAGCCGCAGAAGCCGAAGTTAAGATTGCCCAGGCTCAGGCAGACAAAGAAGCAAATGATGCCCGTGTTGCTGCAGAGCTCGAAATTGCACAGAAGCAGAATGACCTTGCCATTAAAAAGGCCTCCCTCCAGCTGCAGGCAGACACCGAAGCCGCAAAAGCCGAAGCTGCAAAAGGAATCGAAACCGAAAATCAGCGTAAGGTTCTTGAAATTAAAGCGGCAGATGCCAACATTGCAAAGCAGGAAAAACAGATTGAAATTCAGGAAAAGGCAGTTTCTATTAAAGAAAAAGCCCTTGATGCAGAAGTAAAGAAAACTGCCGAAGCCGAAAAATTTGCAGCCCAGCAGCAGGCCGATGCAGACTTGTATACACGCCAGAAAAATGCAGAAGCCGAAGCTTTTGAAATTCAGCGCCAGGCCGAAGCAGAGGCCTTTACCCGCCAGAAAAAAGCCGAAGCAGAAAAGCTTGCCATGGAAAACGAAGCAGCCGGTAAAAAAGCCCTTGCCGAAGCTATTCAGGCCCAGGGAGAAGCAGAAGCCGCTGCAATAAAAGCCAAGCTCGTAGCCGAAGCAGACGGTATGCGCGAAAAAGCCGAAGCCTTAAAGGAATATGGCGACGCTGCCAAACAGCAGATGCAGCTCGATGCCCTTAAGGTTTACTTTGAACAGCTTCCAAAAATTGCAGAAGCCAGCGGCAAGGCCTACCAGAATGTCGACAAAATTTACATGTACGGCGGAGAATCTTCAAAGCTTACAAAAGACATCATGACTAATGTAACCCAGGTTTCCGAAAGCCTTGGCGAAACCCTTGGTCTTGATCTTAAAACAATGCTGGGAAAATTCCTTGAAGGAAAGTTAGGTAAAGATAAGGACAAACCAGCAGGTAACGCCGGTAAAAAAGAGTAAAATCAAATCGGCGTATATCGCAGTAAAACTGGAATCTCCATGTTTTCTCTTGTCTTTTCATGCTTTTAGACTTAAAATGAGAGTATTATAGTAAACATCCGGAGTTCAAGACATGAGAAGGAATAAGACTTGTATTTATTTCCTCAACTTGACCATCCTTGCCTTTGTGCTCGTAGTGTCAGGCTGTTCAAACAGGACCGCAAAAGGCCCCGGCAAAAATAATAACGATAATGCTCTTTCAAAAAATCAGAGTGACTCTTTTGAAACAATCCCTCAATCAAGTGTAATTAATAAGGAATATCTTGATTCCTACAAGCCTCAAAAAACAGACTATAACTTTTATTTTACCTATAAAATAGTTCATTCCTGGTGGGATGCGGTTGCCCTTGGCATGGAAGATGCAGTACGCCAGTATGAAGAAAAAGGCATTCACATTACCTACGATTACCGTGCTCCTGAAGAAATGTCTGCTTACGACCAGGTTCAGCGCATTAAAAAAGCGGCCGTCTTAAACGAGTACGATGTGCTTGGAGTTGACGTTGCAGATATAGACATTGTAACTCCGGTAATAAATCAGATTATTGCACAAGGCCACAAGGTTATGACTTTTTCAAGTTCTGACTCAGGCAAAGAAAACGGCTGTAACCGAATTGCCTATGTAGGGAACACCCATAATATGGAAGACGGCATGGACCTTGCCGAAGCCCTCTGCCAGTATCTTAATTACAAAGGCAAGGTTGCAATGCTTGTAGGAAACGAAGGAGCTCCCTGCCACGAAGACCGCGCAAAGGGTGCCAGAAAAGTATTTGCAAAATATGAAGGCATTGAACTTGTAGATGTAAAATACGACGAAGACAACGACGTAAAAGCCTATAATTTTACAAAGGATTTTCTGGCCGCCTACCCCGACCTCAACGGAATTATCTGCTGCAACATGAGTAATTCTGTAGGAGCCGGCCGTGCAGTTGAAGAAGCTAAAAAAGCAGGAAAAGTAATAATTGTAGGTATGGATCATGATGAGCGTGCCCTTAAATATATGCGCGACGGAATTATTTATGCGCTTGCCATTCAGGACTGCTACTCAATTGGTTTTGATACAATTACAACTGCTGTAAAAATTGCTGATGGAGTTTTACCGGGAAGCTTGTATCCGGAAAAAACAGAAGAAATAACAACCGTCTTTTATCAAAAAGATGCAGCCGGCCTTTTGCGCTCGCTTTATGGTGTAATTGATTAGAGGTGCCGGAATGAAAAAACATATAAAAAGAATAATACAGTTCAGCTTCGTAGGCTTTATTGTCCTGCTCTTTCTAACACTTCTTATTCTTTCATTAAGAACTTCAGAGAAAACTCGTCAAACAACAGACAGCGCAATTACAAAACTCAGTTCCTTCTTTATTCAGGAAATTGCAAAAAACCGCACTACCCTTGTTATAGAAGAACTTGCTAAAAAAAGGAATTACATAAACAATGCGCTTTCGGTAATTTCTGAAGAAGATTTAAGTTCAGTAAAAAACTTCAGAAGCTATCTTGGAAACATGAGAATTCTGTTTGGGCTGGACACCTTTGCCCTTGTAGATGAAAACGGTCTTGTTTATACCTCTCACAGTACCTGCTCCGGAAAAACACGCTATCCATTTTTAGCCCAGCAGATAACCCAGCCTATTTATTCTACAGTTACAAACTACGGCGGAGACAAGCAGCTTTTTATGGCCGTTCCAGTTTCTGGAATATATTTTAATAATTCAAAAATTACTGCCTGCTTTGTAGAAATAAATATTGACCAGATGATGCAGGCTATGACTTACCGTCAGGATAATATGGATATCTTTTTTAATCTGTATTATAAAAACGGAGAAAGTCTTACAAAATCAGAATTTGGAAAATTTGCTGTTGGACAGAATATTCTTTCTGCTATAAAAAGCCTTAACGTAAGCGAAGAAAAAATTCAAAAAATAAAAAATGATTTTAACGAAGGTCAATCTAGCTTTGTTGACCTTATCTATGGTGATGAAACTGCCCACCTGTATTATGTTCCGGTTAGTAACACAGGCTGGATGCTTACAATCCTTGTATACGAAACTTCGATTGGAGAACAGATTGGTTCCAGCATTTCTTCGCTGATGTATAACACAAGACTTCATGCCATTATCACGGTTGCTGTAATTTTGCTGCTCTTTATTATTCTGGTTCTGGTAATAAGAGCCAATTCAAAACACATGATTAATCGTGAAAAGGATATAAGCCATAAAACAAAACAGGCCTACGAAAAACTTAATAAAGAAACCCAGGCCATGCAGATTATTCACTCCGTACTTGATTCCGGACCTTGGACAATGGAGTTTGATGAAAATAATCAGGTTGCTAAATGCACCTGGTCCGATACCTTCCGTAAGCTTGTCGGCTTTGACTCAGAAGAAGAATTCCCTGATAAACTGGAATCGTGGTCAGACAGACTTCACAAAGGTGATAAGGACAGGGTCTTAAAAGCCTTCTGGGACACAGTAAATGATACAACAGGTCAGACTGTTTACGATGTTGAATACAGGCTCTTAACAAAGGATAAGGGCTGGAGATGGTACCACGCAGCCGGAAATGTTATACGCGATGCAGACGGTTCTCCTCTTGTCTTTGTAGGACTCTTTATTGATATAGATGAAAACAAGAAAAATGAGCTGGATCTTTTTGAACAGTTTAATATTGTAAATGCCCTGAGCCGCGATTATGCAAATATTTTAAGCATAAAAGTTACAACCCGTACAATAAAACCAATCAAGTTGTCGGGCTATATTCCTGATTCCTTTAAAAACAACGATTCTCTTGATTCTACCTACGTAAGTTTCTTTTCCGAATATATTGAGCAGCGTGTTTACACAGAAGACAGAAACTTTATGAAAAAGGCAATAGCCCTTGATACTGTAATTGAAAAGCTTACAGATATAGATGAATACTCTTCGAGCTACCGTGTAGAAGAATCAGGCGAACTGCATTTTTATGAGTTTAAATTTATGAAGCTTAACTCTGATACTGTAATTGTCGGTTTTATGAATATTGATAAAATGATTAAGGATGCAAAAGAAAAAGAAATGCTCATTGCCCTTTCTGAAACAGATCAGATGACAACTCTTTTAAACCGAGTAAGCGGCGAGAAAAAAGTAACTGAACACCTTAAAAACGGAGACGGAGGATTTCTTATTCTTCTTGATGTTGACCACTTTAAGTCTATTAACGATACCTTTGGTCATGGTGTAGGAGACCAGGTTATTATTCAGGTTGCAAAATGTCTTAAATCAACCTTCCGCGAGCATGATATTGTATTCCGCTTAGGTGGTGATGAATTTTCGGCTTATGCTGCAGAGGTTACTACTAAGAAAATTGCAAACCAGATTATCAATCGTTTTATAGCAAACCTCGAAACAATAGAAATCCCAGAACTTGGTGACCGAAAAATAACTGCAAGTATTGGTGCCACAATCATAAAGCCGGGAACCCCTGCTCAATTTGCAGAGCAATATAAGCTTGTAGACGAAGGCGTTTACGAAAGCAAAAAGGTAGAAGGCTCTCACATAACCTTTAAAAATTAAAAAGCCTTTTCTATAACTTCAAGCACATTGGTTACCGGAATGAACTTCAAGCCTTCCTTTACGTAGGCCGGGATTTCTTCAAGGTCGCGCTCGTTGGCTTTTGGGATTATTATGGTTTTGATTTTGTTTCGTTTGGCGGCAACTGTCTTTTCGCGGAGGCCCCCAATTGGCAATACCTGTCCAGTGAGACTGAGCTCACCTGTCATAGCAAGATGAGGCTTTATTTTTTTGCCTGTCAAAAGCGAAACAAAGGTTGTGGCCATTGTAATACCTGCACTTGGGCCGTCCTTTGGAGTTGCGCCCTCCGGAATATGAAGATGCACAATATTATCTTCAAACCATTTGGCGTCTTTAATTTCTTTTTGAATTGCATACTTACGTGCCCAGTTAAAGGCTATCTGGCTTGATTCTTTCATTACGTCGCCCATCTGACCTGTAAGAACTAACGCACCTTTTCCGGCAAAGCTTACTGCTTCTAACAGCAAAGTGTCGCCGCCCATGCTTGTCCAGGCAAGACCAATTGCAGTTCCAGGGACCTTTGCGGTTTTAATCTGGCTTTCGTCGAAGTCGGGTTTGCCTAAATACTTTGCTAAGTCGGGGGAGTCGATGGTGATGGTGGATTGCCGCGCTTCGCTCGCAATGACGGGGGCTTCGCTCGCAATGACGGAGGCCTTCTGTACCAGCTCTGTAACCAGCTTGCGGTGGATTTTATCCAGGCATTTTTCAAAATGTCTTACACCTGCCTCACGTGCATATTCTTCTGCAATTGTCATGAGGGCGCTCTTTGTATATTTTACCTGGCCCTTTTTCAAGCCGTTCTTTTCGAGGTTCTTTGGAATAAGATATTTCTTTGCAATTTCAAATTTTTCCTGGTCGATGTAGCCGCTAAGCTGAATAATTTCGGCACGGTCGAGGAGCGGGGACGGAATACTATCCAAGGTATTCGCAGTCAAAATAAAGAACACATTAGAAACATCAAACGGTAAATCAAGATAATCATCGCGGAAAGAAACATTCTGTTCAGGGTCCAGAACTTCGAGCAAAGCACTTGCAGGGTCGCCGTTATGACTTGAACCCATCTTATCAACTTCGTCAATCATAAAGACTGGGCTTGCGCTCTTTGTAATTTTGAGTCCCTGAATAATTTTACCAGGCATGGCACCAATGTATGTTCTGCGGTGACCTTTAATTTCGGCTTCATCACGCATACCGCCAACACTAAAGCGGAAGAACGGCTTTTTCATGGCAGTTGCAATTGAACGACCAACGCTTGTCTTACCAACACCAGGAGGTCCAACAAGTAAGAGAATTGAACCCTTGCTGTCATTCTTCATTTTGCGTACGGCAAGATATTCAACAATTCGCTTCTTTACATCATCAAGACCAAAGTGATCCTTTTCCAAAACCTTCTGCGCTTCACTCAGAGAAAAGTCGTCCATTTTAGAACTACCTTCTGTGTCCCAAGGAAGATTACAGATAAGATCAAGGTAATTTCTGGTAACCATATATTCAGAAGAACCAGGCTCCATCATGCGCAGTTTTTCAAGCTCGTTTCTGGCTGTTTCTAAAACTTCGCCTGTAAGCTTAAGCTCTTCAATTGCCTTTTTGAATTTCTGGTAGTCGGTTGCATCGCCGCCTATAGTTTCGCCAAGCTCTTCCTGAATAGATTTTAATTCTTCACGCAAAAAATATTCACGCTGATTTTTTTCTACACGGTCATTAAGCTCGCGCTGGATTTTCTTTTGAACGCGCAGCAGTTCCTGTTCCTTTTTAATGAAAATCAAAACCTGCTCCATGCGGGCACGAACATTCAGAGTTTCAAGAATCTTCTGCTGTTCAACTTTATCTACATTTAATATAGAAGCAATAAAGTCGGCAATCTTTCCGGGGTTATCGATATTTACCATATTAAGGCGCATCTCTTCGCTGAACAAAGGATTGTTTTCACTAACCTCCTTCATTTCGCTGAGCAATGCACGGGTCAAAGCTTTTACTTCAAAAGTATCTGCCTCTTCTTCTTCAAGATATTCAACAGCAACAGCAACCGGTGCCGAACTATGCAAAACCTTGCGTATCTTAAATCGCTTTACTGTAGAAATAAAAATATTGATTCCGCCGTCTGGAAGATTTACCTTTTTAAGAATGCGTGCTGCAGTACCAACCTTGTACATATCAGCAGCAGTTGGAGTTTCGGTTTCATTTTTGAGCATAATAATTCCCAAAAATCCACCTTCCTCGTACGCCTTTTCAACAACCTTAACATCTTCAGGTGCATTAATCATAAGAGGCGTAAAAATTCCCGGAAAAATCGGCCGCGACTGCAAAGGAATAATCAACAGCTTATCCGGAAGCATATTTTCAGTCGGGATAATCGATCCCGCATTTACATCATCATCAAAAATACTTGCCATACCTATAAATATAATAAAAAGAATTTAAAAAGGCAAATTTGACTTTTTTGAATAAATACATTATTATAATGATTACAATTTTGTAGAATAAGGATATTTATATGCAGATGACAAAGCAGTATCACACAACATTACAGGATGCGGGAATACGGCCTTCGATTCAACGTACAGCAATTTACGCCTATTTATGTGAGCACCCGGTTCACCCGGATGTAGAAACAGTTTATGACGCACTCAATCCAATTTACCCTACTCTTTCTAAAACTACAGTTTACAATACTCTCAAGCTTTTTGAAGAAAAACATATTGTTCAGTCAATAAAAATAGAAGACGACAAGCTTCGTTTTGATGCCGAAATGCGTAATCACTACCATTTTAAGTGTACAAAATGCGGTAAGATTTTTGATATTTTCCTTGATGAAGACAAAGTTCCATCCCAGGACAGCTACACAGGCCTTATGCCACAGGGGTTCTCGCTTTCTAAGATTCAGACGAACCTTTGGGGCATTTGTAATGAGTGCAGTTTATAGTCAGTCATTGCGAGCGAAGCGTGGCAATCGGATTGCCACGTCGCTATGCTCCTCGCAATGACGAAAAAAATTCCTAACATTCCTTCCAATTCCCTCCGATATAAACGATAGAGAAGTGTTCTAATTATATTAGAGGGGATATATGAATAGAAAATTAACATTTACATCTTTTTTTGTTGCTGCAATTTTACTGTTGGGAGCTGGCTGTGTTTCAAAACCAGTCGAAGAAAAACCAAAGTCGGCGCTTGACCTTATAAAAGAAGGCCAGACAGACAAAGCACGCAGCTTATTCCAGATTGACACAGATATTAATGCACGAGACTCAGACGGAAATACCTTGCTTCACCTTTGTGCGGCACTTGATGATTCCGGTTCTATTGAATACTTTTTGTTCAAGGGTGCAGATTCAGAAATCAAAAATAAAAGCGGCGACACTCCCCTTCATGTTGCCATTGAAAACGATGCCTACAGCGCAGCTAAAATTCTTGCAAAAACAGGTGAAAATCTATTTGCCAGAAACGGAAAAGGTCAGACTGCACTTGATCTTGCACTCGAACGCGATCCACGCTATTACGATGTATTCATAAACGAAGATGCTGCCGCTATACGCTACGACAACGGTAAAACTTTAGTTCACTACTTTGTGCTTGCAAAAAATCTTCGCGGTGTAAATGCCTGTATAAAGGCAGGGCTTCCAATTTCTGTAAAAGACGAAGACGGAAAAGCTCCTCTTGATCTTGCTTTTGAAGACATAAACAATACAGATTCTGTAGAAATTGCCGCAGTATTAATTCAGGCAGGCGCAGACCCTGTAGAAACAGACTTTTCATACTTCCAGGATGCTGTTGCTGCACGTAATTTAAATCTTCGTTTAGATGACGGCCAGACTCCGCTTCATTTAAGTGCAATTATGGCTCACAAGGCAATTGCAGCATATCTTTTGGAAAACAACGCAAACACAAGCGTTCAGGACAGTTCCGGTGCAACACCACTTCACGAAGCAGTTCGCTATGGAAACCTTGAAATTGCTCAGATGCTGCTCGACGCAGGTGCAAACATCAACGCAAAAGATAATCTTGGAAAAACTCCTATTATGCTCATAATTCCGCAGAATAAACTTGCAAAAACTTATGAGCTTCTTATACGCTATAGAGCAGATTTGAACCAGGCAGACACTTACGGCGACACAGTTCTTCACACTGCAACAATGCTCCACGCAGGTTCATCAGTAATCCGCACACTCACATCTAACGGCGCAGACATAAACGCACGCAACAAGGAAGGTGTAACTCCTCTTGCAATTGCAATTCAGTCAGAAGATATTCAGACAATCAAATATCTTACTGCAAACGGAGCCAGCATTCATACTCAGGATACTCACGGAAAGTCGCCTCTTAGCATGGCATTCGAAATGAGCAACGATGTTTTTGAAGCAACTTTAAACGAAAGCAACTGCAACACTCAGGATTCAGAAGGAAACACACCGCTTCACATTGCATTGATCAACAACGCTCCTATGGCAAAAATCCAGCATATAATTGGACTTACCCAGGATGTTAATATAAGAAACAAAAACGGAGATTCTCCACTCTATATTGCATGTACAAAGAACATGGAACAGATTGGAGTACTGCTGCTCGAAAAAGGGGCAGATATTTTCTCTACAAATAAAGACAACAATTCACCACTCAGACTTGCACTTAAAGAAGGCGGAAAACTTCAGAACTGGCTTATAACTTCACGCACAATTGTTTCAACAGACGGTAGCGGAAACACAGTTCTTCATTATGCTGCAGACTGGGAATACTCTGGTGCTATAAAAACTCTGCTCGAAAAAGGTGCAGACATCAACGCAAAAAATGCAAACGGCGAAACATGTATATTTAATGCTGCAAAGAGCAATAACCCTAACATAATTCAGATGCTCGTAGATGGTGGAGCTTCTGTAAAAGACCGCGATAATCTTGGAAGCACACCTCTTCATATTGCAGTTCGCTGGGGCGCACAAAAATCAGCAGAAAAATTAATTAAGCTTGGTATAAACATCAACGCACAGAACAGCGCAGGAAAATCTCCTTTAGCAGAAGCTGTAATTGCAAACAAATATGACGTTACAAAATATCTGCTCGAAAATGGTGCAGATCCAAACTCATGCGATGCAAACGGAATTACAATTTTGATGGATACAATCCGCGCCCAGAATGCACAGATTGTAAAACTTCTGCTCAATTACGGTGCAAATCCAAACCTTCAGCAGATCAACGGACAGAATGCTTATCACGAAGCTGCATACATGGCTAATATAGAAATCATCAGCCTTATTCGTAACGCAGGAGGAAATCCACTTTCTCGTGATAAAGAAGGAAATACACCTTTCTCAATTGTTCTTAAAAAAGACATTAAGGTTATAAATGAAGTACTTGGAAATTCCTACAATATTACAGACAGTGATGGTAACTCACCGCTTCATATTGTAGTAAAAAATAAAGGAAGCACTACACTCCTTAGAACTTTGATTGACCGCGGATATCCTTTGGATACACGTAATGCAGACGGCTATACACCACTGAACTATGCAATTGAAGCTGGAAATATAGCAATGGCCGAAATTCTTCTTGAAAAAGGAGCTAATCCGTTCCAGACAATCGATAAAAAAGGTACAAACGGTGTAACAATTGCACTTGATAAGGCAGATAAGAAAATGATTGAAAATATCGTTAAATATGCTGCAGGCATGAGCGATATTCAGGGAAATACAATTTTACACTATGCTGCTAAAACTTCCTCTATCGAAATTGTGAAAAATCTGTTATCATATGGTATAGCAACAAATGTTAAGAATGTTGCTGGTGACACTCCATATACAGTTGCTGTAAGATGGAAGCGTCCAGATATTGCAGAATTATTAAAATCGAATTAAAATAGTAGTAGGGCTTAAAGGAAAAACGCGGAGTAAAAAATGGATACTATCACAGCGGATTCTTTACATGAAAACCTCACCTTTACCGGCGATCTGATGATTGACAGTACCTTTGTACTTTTACCTCAGACTGCACCTGTAACTAAAGAACTCATCAATGCTGTAAGAGAATGGGAATTCACCACTTTCTATACAGAAGGAAACTTGAGTCTTGGCGGCGACATCGGTATTTCTATGAGTTCCGGTGATGACGATCAGAAGGATGATAAAACCGGAAAGATTGGTGATTCCCTCAAAAAAGCAATTGAACGCTCCAAGAACATTCAGCTTGATAATTCCGACCGCGCACGAATGGAAATGGTTCAGAAGGTTTATGATGAATACATGAACTATATCGAAAGCATTTTCACTCATTATGCAACCCACAAAGAAATTGACCAGGAAGACCTTTCAGAAACTGTAAAGGAACTGTGCGTATTCATAAAAGAAAACAAACGCTTTATTCTTCGTGTAAATGCCCTGGAGCATCAGTCACAGAAAAACTTCCTTGTTACTCACTCAATGAGAACTACAGTTTTGGCAATTGCTGTTGCACTCCAGCTGCGCATGCCTCTTTCTAAAATGATTGACCTTGGTGTTACAAGTATTATTCACGAAATTGGTATGCTGCGTCTGCCACCACAGATTTACATGACAGACAAAAAGCTTACACCTGGTGAACGTTCACAGATTTTAAAACATCCTGTTTTGGGATACACAATCGTAAAAGATTTGAACTTCCCTCTTAATATTCAGCTTGGTGTTCTTGAACATCACGAAAAAGAAAATGGAACTGGATATCCTCAGAAAAAATCTGGTGATAAAATTTCTAACAACGCAAAGATTATTTCTGTTGCCTGCTCTTATGAAGCTATTTCATCTTCACGCTCATATAAGACAGGACGTTCTACATTTGAAGCAATTGTTGAACTTTTGCAGAACCGCGAACGTTCATACGACGACAGCATTATCCGCGCTTTACTTTATACAGTTTCACTCTTCCCTATTGGTTCTTATGTATATCTTTCTAACAGAAAGATTGCACAAGTTATTGATACAAATCCTGACAATCCAAAGACACCAATAATTCAGTACCTTACAGAAAAAGAAGCTGATGGTTCTCCAAAGGTTAGTCCTACAGGAAGCAACGGAATAAACATTGTTCGTATTCTTTCTAAGGATGAGGAAAAAGATATTCTTGAGCTTGTAAAAGATAAATACAAGGATATTGAAGAAGCCCAGGCAGAAGCTGCAGCATCACCTAACACTGATAAGCCAACTGTAACACTTACTCCTCAAAACAAGCCGAACATGGCCTCTACAGTAGAAGTAGATATTACTCAGTTTTCGTAAGAGATTGACTGGTTAATTAAAGAAATTTCTAATTCTTTCCACATCCTCGTGGAACTTTTCGTCTATAACTGGCGGGTGTTCATTAAAGAACAAAATCTGTGTCATCTGTTCAAGGGTATGTGCTCCCCAGATTGGAATTACACTTTCATACTGACTCAAAAATCCAAAGGCCAGAGGAATATTATCTACAAGTCCTCCACCAAGCGGCTGCATTGCAATAAAGCCAACATCATGCTCTTCGCAAAGCTTAACAAGTTCAACAGTATTTGGAGAACTTACCATGCTGAATGGAAATTGAATTGTTTCATACAGTTCAGACTCTACTGCCTTTACTGCTAAATCATAATTTGTAGTAACAATTCCAAAGTGATTAATTTTTTTCTCTTGTTTAAGTTCCTGCAGGGTTTCGTAGATTTTGTCTGCCCCACCCTGCAGTGGTAAAAATTTATTTACTTCGAGCTGATATAAATCTACAGTATCGCAATGAAGAGTCATAAGACTTTCTTCAAGATCTGCTTTTATTTCAGCCGAAGTTTTAGCACTTGTCGCTGTAGAAAGGATTACGTTGCGTTTAATATCAAACAGCGCTTCACCAAGAAGCTTTTCGCTTAAGGGGGTCTGATGAGAAACATCAAAAAAATTAATTCCCGCATCATAAGCTGTGCGCACAATTTTTGCAGCCTCTTCATCAGAGCCAGCATCTGCAAGTCGCATAGCACCAAAAGCAACGCGGGAAATTAATAAGTCTGTCTTGCCTAAACGAACGTACTCCATAAAATTAGCGAATCACAGGCTTGTAGTTTTTGATAGCTTTCTGGATAAAGAATACGAGGTCGTCTAATGCAACGCGTTCCTGTTCCATGCTGTCGCGGTAACGAACTGTTACAGTGTTGAACAATTCGTTTGGAGTTCCGTCGTCTTTCTTTTCCTGGATTGTGTCGTAGTCTACAGTTACGCAGAAAGGAGTACCAACTTCGTCCTGGCGGCGGTAGCGCTTACCTACTGTTCCAGATGTATCGTAATCTGTTACAAAGTCTTCCTTAAGCATGTGCTGGATTTCCTTTGCTTTTTCTGCAAGACCGTCTTTCTTCATAAGTGGAAGAACTGCAACTGTGATTGGTGCAAGGCGTGGGTCAAGGTGAAGAACTGTTCTGTAGTCTTCTGGTTCACCTGGCTTTGCAACGTTCTGTTCTTCGTAGCCTTCGCAAAGGAACATAAGGAAGTTTCTGTTCAATCCGGCAGAAGTTTCGATTACGTATGGAACGTACTTCTTGTTTCCGTCTTCCTGGTCAATATAAGACATATCTTTCTTAGAGTATGTCTGATGCTGTGAAAGGTCAAAGTCTGTACGGCTGTGAATACCTTCGATTTCTTCAAATCCGATTGGGAAGTTGTAAGTAATATCGTAAGCATCCTTAGCGTAGTGAGCAAGCTTGTCGTGGTGGTGCCACTTGAGCTGCTTTTCCGGGATACCGTACTTTAAGTAGAACTGCCAGCGGTCCTTTCTCCAGCGGTCGAAAGTCTCGTCTTCGGTTCCTGGCTTACAGAAGTATTCCATTTCCATCTGTTCAAATTCACATGTACGGAAAATAAAGTTCTTGAAAATGATTTCGTTACGGAAAGATTTACCAACCTGAGCAACACCAAAAGGAACCTTCATGCGGTTAGACTGAACAATGTTCTTAAAGTCTGTAAAGATACCCTGACATGTTTCAGGACGGAGGTAAATCAAGTGGCTGTCATCTGCGATTGGTCCCTGATATGTTTTGAACATAAGGTTGAATTCGCGGACAGCAGTATACTTGCGGTTTTTAGATCCACAAGTAGGACAGTTGATGTTTGCATCGATGAAAG